>NPIE01000547.1_pt1 | contig 206296 bp, 187 predicted proteins | sample 8637661 | NCBI WGS metagenome assembly NPIE01 (sample SAMN07420842, study PRJNA396082) | bioreactor metagenome | isolation source: sample BA12 brine-fed electro-methanogenic bioreactor BA | place: Japan: Kochi | collected 2016-12-09
TCGTCGTCTCCGACAGGGCCACCGTTGTCGTCGTCATCGTCTGGGAGCATTTCGTCATCGTCATCGTCGTCATCATCGCCCTCGGCCACCATAACCTCACACACACCAAGGGTCATGAGCAGGTCAAGATATTTCTCCGCTTCTTCCGGGCTTACCAGTTCCCAGTTACATGTAATCTTTTCACCGGCCTCATTGACGAGAGGCGGGAGGACAAGCGGTTCAACATCCCGGAATGCGTATGCCATATAGCTTGGTGTCACCAGGCGCGTCAAGGCAACATATCCAAAAAGAGCTAAAACGAAGATCTTTCTCAATCTCATCGGAACCCCTTCTCTCTGATCCTTTTGTTGATTCTTCCATCCTTTTGTGTTTTCATTTTTGGCACATGCAAAATTCATTGTGAACATGGCCCAACGTTACCATATCGCTTTAAAGCATCGCTTCGGCATAATTTTATTTTGTCGATCTACGAAGACAATATCACATTTTGTTGTTTCGAAGTCAATGCGAAGAAGATTAAACACGATCCTGTAAAGTTTCCAGAAAAATGCAAAATAAGCTGACATTGACATAAATTTTATTGGAAAGCCACAAAACGTCAGAGAAAAAATGCAACTCTCTCCTCTTCAACCTCCCTCTTTTTACATATTTATCTACAAAACAAGTCATCTATATCTAGCATATCGGTATTTATTTACTTCTTGACAAAAAGCGTACTCCTCCTGTGCTGGTTTGTCAATACCTGAAATCATTTTAAAAGACACCCAGCAGGAGGTCTTTGACATTTGGCCTTTACCGTGGGCTTTTCATTCATGGTTTTTTCGTGCATGGAGAAGCTTCACCTTGTGACAAAAGGCCCTATTCCCCGAGGATTGCCGCCGTGGAGAGGAATGCCGAGAGACTGTGTTGCACGTAGTCAATACGAACTTCGAAGTCATCCAGGCTTTTGCGCACCCCGCCCACAGCCCTGGCAGGGTTTTTCATGTACATGGCCCATGAGGGACCTATAACCGTTCGAAGCAGGAAAGCATTGCCCAGCTGGAGTGACTCGATGAGGGCTTCCTTCTGTTTTTGGTTCCCCGCCGCAAGGGCAATCCCGTAAGCTGCTCCCAAACCTTCCATCCGAGTCGCAGCCGGTGTGGAACGTGGATGAAAGCCGAACCCTCCGTTCCATTCTGCCGCAGCCAGGTTGCGGTTTTGTGCGCTCATGATGGCTCCGGCGATCCGGAACGCATGGTTGGAAAAAAGGGAATCTTTTCTGTGTTTGTACAGCTCATCCAGGCCATAGAGAAGCCAATGGTCATGGGGCAGCTGAAGATCACCGAGCCCCCTGTCTCGAACGGTTATCAGGTATCTCGCCGCCGCATCGGCGGCTTCCAGCCACCGTGTATCTCCATCAATCTCGAAGGTCCTCATCAGGCCGAAAATGGCCTCACCCGGGTAATAGGACGACCGAAAATCTGAAACAGGCCCGTCCGGAAAATCCTGCTTGTGGACAAGAAAACGTCCGGACCGGTCCTGTACGTGGATCATCCATTCACACAGCTTCTGCAGGGCGGGGAGATATTTCCTCTCTCCGGTAACTTCAATATACGTGGCAAGGGCCAGGGCTCCCAGCCCGTTCCCTCCGAGCTTGACCTCGCCGTCTTCCACGATGCAGGCCATGGTGACACCGTCGCGCTCTATCCTGTGAATGTGGTCGAGAAGATACCCCAATCCTCGCCGGGCCGATTCAAGCACCTTGGGGTCTCCGGCAACCCGGTAGTATTCGAGCATGGAATAAAGCGTTCCGGCGTGCCGCAGAATGTTATATCCCCCAAGTTTTCTGTCTTCGAGGGGATCATATCGGTACACAAACCGGCCCGATGGCTCCACCATTCCCGCGAGATATCGAGCCGCACGTTTTGAAAGGTTCATCAAATCAGCAGCGGACAAATCGACGTCCTGTCTTGCGCGGAAAACGTCTTGAAAACCGTTTTCGTCCTTTAAAAAGGATGTTGTTCGGAAATCCATGCGGTCCGCTGCGTGAGATTCAAGCAATTGGCGGAAAAATTCCCGCGCCCTGGGGCCGCCCTCCCTGAGGAGGCCTTCTCCATTCAGAAAGCCGTTTTCGCCAACGATTTTCTTCGTTACCACCTTTTCGGGGAGGAACGTACACTCAGGACATTCCAAAAAGGCAATCCCCTCTATACCCGTTTGTATCACCACGGGTTCGGTCAAAGGTTCATCGCATCTGAGCTGTATCGCGTCGAGGACGTCGATCTTGATCCACAGGGGCCTTTCGGGTTTTTTAGTCAGTTCGGCGATCGCCGCATCAAGGGCTTCCCTGTAGCCGTTCCCTTCCCCAATGCCGATCACCGCGGGGCTTTCCCCGTCGCTTGTACTGAGGAAAAGAACACGCCTTGCGTCATCCGCAGGGAAGCCCTTCAGGGCCCTTTCAAGGACACCCCCGGAAGACAGCTTCAAAAAGGCGTAGTACAGAAGACTTTCCTTTTCCTCCCGGGTCAGGGTCACATCAAGATTTACTGTCTTTAACCACTCGGCGGGCGTTAAGGCCGAAGCAACTCCCCCGGAAAGACCAATCAGGGCCAGAACAGAAACCAGGATGAATCCGGCACGGGCCAATGCCTTTTGAGCCCGGAAATGCTCCATGATGGGACCTCCATGACTTGAGGTGTTTTGGATCATGTCCGGAGTATAGCGACAAAGGCCCTCCCATGTACAGGCACTAGCAGCGAAAGGACCGAATATTGATTACATACAGTCATCTTGACAAAAATAAAAGATATGGTAGTTTTTATACGTATTTAAGCATTTTACTCGTATCAGGTATCAGTAAATTTAATTAGAGCCATCCGAAAGGGCAAAATCGCCGAAAGGCGATGGCGCAAAGTCACGGGTCTAAAGCCTCATAAAGGCTATGACCGCCGGGCCGCCGAAGGTGGAAGCGTTTTCAAGGCGTCTTTCGGGTCAAAATCCGGAAGACGCCTTTTTTTATAAGGGCTTCCGCGCACCTTAGAAAAAATATGCCCGAAACGGCAAACTCGCCGAAAGGCGACGACGCAAAGCCACGGGTCTAAAGCCTGAAAAGGCCATGACCGCCGAGCTGCCGAAGGCACAGCTTTTTTCGCCTTCGGGAAGATTCCCGGAGGCTCTTTCCACGCCATCCAGGAGGATTCCCCGAAAGATTCCAGAGGCAGCAGGCTTGAGAAAGACCCGGACGCGTCCCGTTTCGAAAAACAGGAGCGTCAGAGTGATGAGGATATTTGAAGAGAACGATAAAGTAACCAAAGGGAAGAAGATCCTTGCCACAATTCTTCTTTTGGCCTTTCTCGTCTGGACGTCACCAACTGAAGCCTGCACATTGTGGGCAGCCACCGGCTCGGGGACAAAGACAGGAAACACCATCCTGGCAAAAAACAGGGACTGGAAACCGGGTCAGAGCCATGCATTGAGGCAGGTCAGGCCTCGCGAAGGCTTCTCCTACGTCGGTCTTTTCGCCTTTGGGGGAGACAGCCAGGGGCTCAAGGCCGGGGTAAATGAAAAAGGCCTGGCCGTCGTCACGGCTACCGCCTCGGTCATCCCGAAAAGCGGTCGAAGCGCTGATGGTGGAGATCCGCTTTCATCCCATGAGATACTCACGTCTTTCGCAACCGTTGACGAGGTACTGGCGCAGAAGGACCGTTTTTTGCGTTCTTCATATTACATGGTGGCCGACGCCGACAAGGTCGCCGTCTTCGAAGGGGCGCCTGACGGGAAGACAGCCGTCCGGGTCATTGACAACGGTTTTATCGCCCAGACCAACCATTACATTTCGCCGGAACTCCGGTGGTACAACGACCGCGTTTCCAAAGGCAGCAAGATCCGCTACGATAGAATCACAAGTCTCCTCTCAACCCGACAGGGACAGCTCACCATGGAAGACTTCGTCGCCTTCAGTCAGGACCAAAGCGCTGGTCCAGACAACAGTATTTTCCGAACCGGGAGCGACTCTCGAAAATCGAGGACGGTCGCGACCTGGATCATTGCAATTCCCAAGGACGGTATTCCGGAACTTTACGTCAAGATGAAAGACCCCGGAGAAGATTTCCGCGCGTACTCCGGAAGGCTCGACGCCGAGTTCTGGGGAATCAGGACAGCTTCGGCGGGACGAAACGACAGCTGAAACCAGTTTGATACGCCGCCGGGTTTTCCGGGATCACCAGGGCTGCCGCCAGGTCCACCCCGACACAAGGATCCGTCACATCAACAAAAAACAAATCCAGCTTACACCCGAGAGACCGGAGGCTTTGCCGCCTCCCGTCTCTCTTTTTTTTATTCCGCAGAAGAAACGCTCCATTCAATCTCCCGAATCTTCTCCTCGAAACCGTAAATCGTCCCATCGATTTCCTCAACTGTGCGATCCAGGTAGTTCATCCCGACTATTTCGTATCCGCCAGGTAGATGATGAGCAAAACGCTTGACCTTGAGAAGCGCCTTCAGATAATTTTTTTCGAAGAGATTGATGACCTGCGCTGCCGTCAGGGCATCAGCCTTGCCGTCCCAGTAAAAGAGCTGCGCCATTTCGAGGTTCTCTCCGATCTCCATCTCTCCATACCAGATATCCGCGAGCACCGATTTGAACCGCTCACGTTCTCCCGACGGGACCATCTCCTTCACGGATCGTTCAATATACTTGAGCCCCTGATACAATTCCGTTTTGACAAGAGACACTTCAATGGGCGGGAGTGAATATTCCGCGATGAATTCGGCTTCGTCGGAAATGGTCCGCTGTTTTTTCAGGAGTTTCCCGTAATCGGGCTGAAGGTTCACGCAGGCCTTTTCCGGAGACGCCTTGACCAGCTTTTTGAAAATGGCACCCGTGTCCGCCTTGCGCTGTTCGTAAGGGGAATCCTTGAGCCAGGTCGCGTAACCCGTATCGAAAAGCCCTTTCCTCCCTGCACGTCCCGCCATCTGGAGAAAGTCATTCTTCGAGATGGGCTCCCTGTCGTGGTACCTGACGAGCTGCGCAAAAACGGCATATTCCGCGGGCAGATTCACCCCGAGCGCCAGGGCGTTGGTGCCGACCACAACATCGAGGATCCTCTCCCTGAAGGCCGCCTCGACGAGCAACTTCTCCTTGGGGAGCATGCCGCCGTGATAGACCCCGACCCCACGCAAAAGCGGCATGTGCACTTTGGGGACATCAAGGATGTTCGCCAGGTCATAAAGCCGTTTTCTGAAGGCCCTCCCCCGTCTTTTTCTCTTTCGGGCGATCTTGTAGGCAAGATCGACGGCCCCTTTCTGGGAGAACAGAAAGACCAGCGCGTCATGAATCCTCTCCAACCTGAAAGGTTTTCGGGGCAAAAAGACAAGATCGGTCACCCGTTCCGTACCTTCGTAAACATGGAAGTCCCGACCTGCAACCCGGGAGAGGTACCTCCCCACGTCACGGGTTCCCCCGAAAGTCGCCGACATGATCAAAAGCCGGGAGTCCGGATGTGTGTCCCTGAGCCCTTCGATATACGTCCTGGCCCGCTCGGGGTCTCCGAAGATGTAGTGAAACTCGTCGACGATGACCGAGAGATTCGGCCTTCCGGCGTACTTGAGGGTATATATCTCCTGGGTGCAGCAAATGATCGGTGCGTCTTCGTTTTTCTTGAAATCCCCCGTTTCGATCCCGACGTCAAGGCCCATCTTCCTGAGATCAAGATAACGTTCGTTGCTCAGGGCCTTGATCGGCGCCGTGAAGATGATCCGCCTCCGGCCGGGGGGAATGACCGTCCCGTCAAGGTCAAGAAGTCCCGCCCACAGGTAGGCGACCCAAGTCTTCCCCGATCCCGTCGGGGCGGCGAGAACCCCGTCCCTGGCTTGAAGACTGTCGAATGCCTTGAGTTGCCACGGGTAAAAATCACGTTCTGCCATATTGAGTCATGAGTCCTCCCGTTGAAAAGATCGTCAGCCAAGACATGTCTGAATCTTTTTGCCTTGTCTGTCTCTCGTACTATTGATATCATTATAGGGAAACTTGGCAAAGAAAAATGTTCCAAATAGTTTCAATACCCTTTTGCTCCGCCGAAAAGAAAACCGGTTTCTTGCAACGAAGCAGGCAATACGGTTTTAAAACCTTCCAGGCAAAATCCCATACCTTCGTTTCACTGCTGCACCAGGCAATATCCCGCACAGGTGCGCGCAGGCGAAACAAATCGTCTTTTTGCTTTCAAACCCATAGGGCATCTCCGGTGACTTTCATGTTCCCCGGAGCCTTGCTATGGGAAAAAATAAAGGAGGTGGGAGGATGTCTCCTGAAAAGAGACAACATATGGAGACACCGACAAAGAGTCAGGGAGGAAACCAGAACAACGGAAACACGGTAACGCGTCTCGATTTTCGCCTCGGGCATTTCGGCGCAGCCGTTCCGATGATTTTTTTCATGATTTGGGCGGTCACGCTCAGTGTTCTGGACATTGTCACCGAACAGGGCCTCATCATGGGCGGAGTCCTGGGACTGGCCATAGGCATGTTTCTGTGCCTTTCCCCCTGGAAGGACTACGCCCAGGGCGTGTTCGAGGGCATGACGCAGACAGTTGGGGTCGTGGCCATCGTTGCCTGGTTCTGGGCCGGAATGTTCGCCTCGGTTCTCCAGGCCGGCGGCCTCGTTGAAGGCCTTGTATGGCTGGGATTTCAAACCGGCGTCCAGGGAGCCATGTTCGCCGTGGTGACTTTCCTGCTGTCTGCGTTGTTCGCAACGGCCGTCGGGACCGGTTACGGAACGACGGTGGCTTTCTGCATGCTCATGTATCCAGCAGGTGTCGCCATGGGGAGCCATCCCATCGTGCTCCTCGGGGCGATCCTGAGCGGAGCTGCCTTTGGCGACAATCTGGCTCCCGTGTCCGATACGACCATTGTTTCGGCAGTCACCCAGGAAACGGACATTATCGGCGTGGTCCGATCCCGTTTCCGTTATGCCATTGCAGCCGCCATCCCTGCCATGATCGCCTTCATGATCTTCGGAGGCGGTGGGGAAGCCCAGCAGGCCGCTGTCGATGTGAGCGCCCTCGGTCAACCCGAAGGTCTTGTGCTTTTGATACCCTTCGCGCTGGTCCTGATAATAGCCTTTAAGGGTCATCATCTGATCACTTCACTCACATGGGGCATCATTTCTGCATGGATCCTGATACTTGTCGCCGGACTGGGCTCTATGCGCGACATTCTCTGGTTCAATCTCGCTGAGGGCACCGTGGAAGGTGCATTGCTGGACGGGATCCTGGGATATGTCAACATGGCGGTCCTGATTCTTCTCGTCGTCGCCTGCGGGTACATCATCAACCTGGGCGGCACGATGGAAGCCCTGAGGCAATTTGCCATGTCAAAGATCAAAGGTGTCGCAAGAAGGGCTGAAGTCGCCATGTGGGCCCTGGTAGGCGTCTTGAATTCCCTTATCACCATCAATACCGCCGCGGAGATCCTTGCCGCACCTTTCGTCTACGACATCGGCACATCCATGAAAATCCACCCGTACAGACGTGCAAACTTCCTTGACGCCATGACCTCGGCGCTGGGATATATCTTCCCCTGGGCCGGAGGCACGCTTCTGGGAATTTCCACCATCCAGGGTCTGACAAGCGAGTATGAATTCATCTCTGCTGTCAACCCCGTCGAAGTGGTCCCCTACGTGTTCCATGGATGGTTCCTCGTCATCGTTATGCTCATCGCCGCCTTGACGGGCTTTGGGCGAAGATATATCGGCCCGAATGGTGAACCCGTCAAGGAACCGCCTAAAGAATAAACCATCCATTGCCGGACCATTCAAAGCACAAAAAACCTGCCCGGGAGCTCCCGGGCAGGTTTTTTGTGAATCCGCTATTTTTTCAGGTCAAAGGGCCACCCGGCAATGCCGCCTTCCAAAACGAAAACCTGGTCAAACCCGAGTCGGGACAGAATGGCGTAGGCATCCCAGCCACGGACTGAAATCTTGCAGTAGGTGACAATATCCCTGTCTTTCGGGAGGTCCGCCGCCTTTTCCCAGAGCATTCCGAGGGGAATATTAACGCAGTCGAAGGGAAGCTGGCCCTGCTTTTTGATTTCGTCCGGCGTCCGTACGTCCAGGAGAAGCGGCTTCCATCCGTCTTCAACCCTTTTGAGCAATTCCGAGGGGCTGAGGGATTTCATCGCACCGTCGATCTTGTTCTTGAGGGAGTTCGCCCCGTGAGTCACGGGGTCCAGCGCCGTGGAATAGGGCGGGGCGTAGGCAACATCGGTGTTCCCAAGCATGTCAATGGTCAAACCGCCTGTCACGGCGGTCACCAGGATGTCCAGTCGCTTGTCGGCCCTGCCGGGGCCGAAAACCTGCCCGCCGAGCACTTTGCGGGTTTTTTTGTCGGCCACAAGCCTGATCGTTATCGGGGCCGAGCCAGGCATGAAATGGGGCGTATCGGCGTCAACGATGGTCACCGCTTCGGCGTCAAAACCTTCTTCCATGGCTTGTTCTCTTGTAAGACCCGTCTTCCCGATGGTGTACTCGAAGGCTTTCATGATGGCCGTGCCCGCCACGCCGTGGAAAGTCGAGGAAATGCCCGCAATGTTATCCGCAATCACGCGCCCCTGCCGGTTCGCCACAGATCCCATGGGCTGCCAGGTTTTCTTTCCCGTCAGGACATGGTCCACCTCAACACAGTCTCCGCCGGCGAAGATATCGGGATCACTGGTCCTCATGTGGGAATCGACGACGATCCCGCCCCTTTCCCCTATCTCGAGGCCTGCCTCCTTCGCCATGGACGTGTTCGGGCGTACGCCCACGGCCATGAGCACCATGTCCGCCGGGATTTCCCGTTTGTCCGTCCTGACGGCGGAAAGCTCCCCGTTGCAGCCGACGATTTCCTCAACCTTTTCACCGCCGTAGAAATTGACCCCCCTGGCCTGGAGCGCTTTCAGGAGATATGCCCCGAATTCCTTGTCCATCATGGCAGGGAGGGGCGTTTCCATCAGGTCGACGACCGACACTTCCAGCCCCTGGTTACGGAGAGCCTCCACAACTTCCATCCCGATGAGGCCCCCACCGATGATAACGGCCCGCTTCACGTTCCCGCTGTCAATGGCCGACCGCATCGCCAGGGCGTCAGGCATGTTCCACAGGGTAAAAACCCTCGGACGGTCCGCACCCGGGATGGGTGGCCGGATGGGTGATGCCCCCGTAGCGATCACGAGTTTGTCATAGGGAAAGGATTTCTCCTCGCCCGAGGCAACGTCCAGTGCCGTCACACTCTTGTTCGTTCTGTCGATCTTCGTCGCCAGGTGCCCGGTGTGGACATCCACATGCTTGACTTTCCGGAAAAAGGTCGCGTCCCTGATCACGCCGATAGGGGTACTCATCAGGTCCTTGTACTCTTTCACGACCCCACCGACATAATACGGGAGCCCACAACCCGCGTAGCTCAAGTACTCACCTTTTTCGAGAATGGTCACTTCCGCTTCGGGGTCGATCCTCATGAGACGGGCTGCCGTCTTCCCCCCGCAGGCAACTCCCCCGATGATCAGAACCTTCTTAGCCATTCTTATACCCTCCCTGATATATATGTCTGAATATTATTACCCTTTGGGGTTTAGAACCCATATTGCACTTTTCTGCACGGTTTGTCCAGAGCACCGCGAAGAAGAGTCCCTGGAACAACCCGAAACATGAATTGGGACCAAAAACGTTTAAAATAAACCCATTCACGGACACGGGGAGGTCATATTGGTGGAACTGGATTATCTCAAGGGACACATGGGAGGAAACCTGATTCTTTTGCTCGACGGACGACAAATCCCCGAAGACAAGGGAAAAATTCTCGACATCGCCCTGGAGGTGCTGGGGCCCCTCCGACTTTGGGGACACCAGGCCGGGATTCTCTTCCCTTCCCCAAAACCGGGCCATGTGAAAGCCCTTATCGCCGATATCACGAACAGGGACTACATACCCGCCTGCGGCGGATTCACCCAGGTTGCGGGAATGGCCTTCGCTACAACCGGCTGGGCTGAACGTTTCGGACTGGAGACGGCCGGAACCGGCGGCACCGTTATCCTGGAGACGGAATCGGGAGAAACCCCGCTCGAAATTGAACAAACCTTTGAAGGAACCTTCAGGACAGGCAGCGACCTTGTCGGGTTCGCACGGCTGCTCCGGGAAATCGGCACGAATCCCATCGACCTCGACGGGGTTCAGGCCTTTCAGTCAGGCATGTATCTTGTCCTTGACGCGGAAAAAGTCCGAAAGAAGCATCCCGATGCGGATTTCGAAAGAATGAATTCAGAGGCCCTGGACGCCTTGGTCGGGCTCCAGCAAACATTCCACCAGGTCACAGGAAGCCGCAGCCTTCACTTTTCGCTTTACGATGGCGGAGGTTCGGGCCCCGGGCATTTGCGTGCCCTCTTTCCCCACAGCATCACCACGGGGCACATCGAACCGGCCTGCGGAACGGGAAGCGTGGCTCTCACCCTGGCCCTGCTCCTTTCAGGCGAAGGAAAGAGCCGGGGTCTCGCCGGCGCAAACCGCATCGAAGTGGTTCTCGAAACAGGCGGAAAACCCGTTCTGGGTGGACCCGACACCACCAGGGTCACCATCGAGACCGACGATGACGACATTCTCCGGGCCGTCTTTTCCCACAGTCTCGTGGAAATTACTTCAGAAGGCACGGTCTTTCTTGAAAATTCCTGATTCTCCTTGTGGCTCACCCGAATTTTTGCCCTATAATGACAGTCGGGCTATTGCCTTGCCGGTTTTCCACCTTGGAGAATATGCGGGGGCCGATACATGAAGTTCGCGAAGATGCAGGGAAACGGGAACGATTTCATCATCCTGGACAACAGAGAAGGACTGTACGATGTTGCGAAGATCCGGGAAATTACCGTCAAGGCCTGTCGCAGACGCCTGTCCCTTGGAGCAGACGGCTTGATGACGGTGGAAAAAACCGGTACGGCAGGTTCGGATTTCGCCATGCGCTTTTTCAACCGCGACGGGTCGGAAAGCGCAATGTCCGGAAACGGAGCCCGCTGTATTGCCCGCTATGCCTTTGAAAAAGGGATCGCCCCCGAAAGAATGCGTTTTGACACCACAGGGGGCGCCCTCAACGCCATTGTTGAAGGACCGGTGGTCACACTCGACATGGGGACCATCGACACTTCCAGGGTGATGCTGGACGAATCCTTCAGCCACATGGGCGAGACCTTTCCCGTCAACCACATGGAACTCGGCCACGGAAGCGAAGCGGCGCCCCACACGGTGGTCTTTCTCGAAAAATCGGACTGGCGGCCCCTTGAAACCCTGGCACCTTTTGCCCGTGCTCTTCAGAAAAACATCTCCCGGTTTCCGGATGGAACCAACGTCAATTTTCTCAAGATCCTGGGACACGGAGCCCTTGAAGTCTACACTTACGAGCGAGGCGTGGACGACTTCACCCTTTCCTGCGGGACCGGGTCCATTGCGGCAGCAGTTGCGGCGTGGCTGAACGGCTGGTGCGATTCACCGGTGGACGTCTACAACCCGGGTGGGACGAACACGATCCTGCTGGAGGAAACATCGCCCTCCGTTTTGGGGATCAGGCTCCAGGGCATGACGGCCTTCATCGCTGAAGGCACCCTGTTCCCCGACGGGTTATAGAAAGGAACCCCTTGCGGATGCCCTTCCTCGAATTCGCGAAAATGCAGGGAAACGGAAACGACTTCATCGTGATCGACAACAGACAATGCCGTTTTTCAAAGCCTGCCCTCTCCCGCCTCGCTCTTTTGCTGTGCTCCCGGGGCCGGTCCGTCGGCGCCGACGGTCTGATCGCCCTGGAAGAAAGCCGGGAAACCCATTTCACCATGCGGCTTTTCAACAGCGACGGCACTGAGGCGGAAATGTGCGGCAACGGGGCCAGGTGCATCGCGAGATACGCCTCGGAAAGAGCCATCACCCCGCCGGAAATGACCTTTTCGACCATGGCCGGACCGGTGCGGGCCCGGGTCACAAAAGGATACGTGACGCTTGATATGGGGACCGTTGACCTGACGTCGGTACGGCGAAATGAAATTTTTCCTCACTCAGGGGGAATGGTCCCATACACCCATCTCACCGTCGGCGTCCCACACACTGTCATCTTCCCCGAAGGAATCACTGGAAGGGATCGTCAGGGACTCAGGCGACTGGCGGAGGCCTTTCAGGCAGACAGGGAAAGGTTCCCGGAAGGAACGAACGTGAATTTCATCAGCGAGGCGGCCGTGGAACTGGAGCTACAAACCTTCGAACGGGGCGTGGGAGATTTCACCCTTTCCTGCGGCACGGGCTCGGCGGCCTCGGCAATTGCCGCCTGGCTTGAAGGGCTGGTCAAACCACCGGTTTCGGTAAACAATCCCGGCGGGGTTAACATCGTCGGTTTTCCTGACGACAGGGGACTCAAGGCGCTTCCGGTGACACTGACCGGTCCTGCCGGATTCGTTTTCGAAGGGCGCGTCGAGGTTCCGGACTTTTTCAGATAAAAACCCGCGCCCAGCGGGGACAATACACGTCAAAGAGGCGGAAGGTTACTCATCATGGAAAACGAAAAGACCCCGGGTCTTTCTCGGGGCCTGATTCTGCTGATGTTTCTCGGGCTTTACACGACATGGAGCACAACCTATCTGGCCATCGCCTACATGGTCGAGACGATTCCTCCATATCTTTCCTCGGGTCTCAGATTTATTGTCGCAGGAGGTCTCCTCTATGCCTTCGCAGCCACACGGCGCGGGGCCCCGAAACCCTCCCTCATCGAATGGAGGGATGCCACGATCATCGGCGGCCTGGTCATCATGCTCGGAAACGGCAATGTCGTCTGGGGTGAACAGTACATCCCCTCAAGCCTTGCCGCTCTCCTGGTGGCGACGGTCCCCCTCTGGATCGTGGTCCTGAATTGGCTCCTTTTCCGGGCGGCACGACCCACCCTGACAGAAACGGCGGGAGTCATCCTGGGCTTTTCAGGCGTCGCCCTCCTCATCTGCTTTACGAAAACAGGCGCCGCGGAGGACTTCCACCCTGTCGGAATCGCCATTGTCCTTTTCGCAGCCCTTTCCTGGGCTACAGGATCCCTTTACTCTCGGCATGCCCATATCCCGCCCTCACCCCTCCTTGCGGTCTCACTCCAGATGATTGCCGGAGGGTTCCTTTTGACCGTCGCTTCCGTTCTCACCGGGGAAGCTTTCCGCTTCGACCCTTCCGCGGTGAGCGCTGTCTCAGTTCTGGCGTGGGCCTACCTGGTGGTCTTCGGGTCCCTGGTGGGATTCGTCTGCTACATGATCCTCATGAGAAACTGCAGGCCTTCCCGGGTCGCCACCTACGCTTACGTGAATCCTGTGGGGGCCGTCTTTCTCGGGTGGCTCATCGCCGGTGACCCCGTGACGGTCCAGACGCTTTTTGCGGCAGCGATCATCATCACCGCCGTCTTTTTGATCATTTCTTTCGCGCCGAAATCCTGACGGCAAAAGAACCTAGGGGCGCGGACCAACCCCTTCCTCATCGAGTTTTCTGAGCCATGCCGACAAACCGTCGAGGCCTTTTTTGAGTGTCTCCGTTCCGTAGGCGTAGCCGATCCGCAGCCAGTACTCCCTGTCAAAACATTTCCCCGGGACGAGGAAGGTCCCGTTCATCCGGAAAAGACCTATGCAAAATTCCTCCGAAGGGATGTCGTAATCGTAGGATAGGAAAGCCGTCGTGCCCGCCCGGGGCTTGACCCAGTCGACCCGTTTTTCACTCTTTACCCACTCGTCGACAATGGCCACGCTTTCGGTGACAATTTCCCGGTTTCTTTCAAGCAGTTTTTTGCGGTTTTCCAGCGCCGTGACGGCCAGCATCTCATCAATCCGCCCGCAGCTGATAGTGGTATAGTCCCGGTGGTGAAAACAGTCGGTGACAAAATCCTTTGGTCCCGAAATCCAGCCAAGTCGGAGTCCCGCCAGGGAGAAAACCTTTGACATGCTGCCCGTGGCTGCGGCCTTGTCATAAAGGTCAACCACCGACGGGACAAGATCTTCCGCGTTGTGCTCAAGCCCCCTGTAGGCTTCATCACAGAGGATCCATGCATCGTTCTTTTCCGCGATGCCAATGATCGCTTTCAGGTGCTTTTCATCCATCAGGGCGCCCGTGGGGTTGTTCGGGTTGTTGAGCACAACCAGATCCAGGCCTTCCGCCGCAAGGCTTTCCAGCTCCTCAGGGTCAGGCAGGAAGCCCTTCTCCGGGCGAAGGGGCAACAGCTTCACGTCGGCGCCGAAGGATTCAGGAACGCTGTACAGCTGCTGATAAGTCGGAGCCACGCAGACCACCCTGTCGGCGGGCCGCACCAGGGTATACAGGGCCAGGAAATTCGCCGAGATGCCGCCGGTGGTGACGAGGATGTTGTCCGGTACTCCACCTTGATACAATTCCGCCAGCAATTCCCGGAGCCTGGGTGTCCCAGGGATGAAGCCGTAGGTGAGACGTGTGGAGAGGATCCTTTCAAGAATCTTCTCCTTTTCGCCGGAAAGTTCCAGCAATTCTTCAACTGTCAGGGAATCCACGCACGTTTCCGCGATATTGTGGACCGCTTCCATCTCATGGGTGTTCATCCATTCCTCCACGGCAAAGGTCTTGATATCCATCGCTTTCCCTCCCAGGCATCTCTTTCATGGTTTGAGCATATTGCATCAAGTATGAGATCCCCGGTGATTGCGGTCAAGTATTGTCAATCCGGGTCTCAGCCATGGATACAAAACAAATCGTGATGAACCGCCCCGGGATTGCCCGAGACTCCCTTTCTTGAGAGGATCGAGCGTATAAAGACAAAAACCAGATACTCACCAGAGGTACGAGAACGGCCGGTTCGAATGGTTTTCGAACATGTGGTGGAAGGATCGGCTACATCCCGCCGACGGAGATTGAGGAAACATTTTACAGAAGCCAAAAAACCCACGCCGTGGTTGCCGGACTCAAATAAACAAGCCTTCGGAAAAACCGGGGCGGTTCAAGAAATATTTTGACAACTCTCTGCCCAGGAATTATACTAAAGTTGACTTCGTAAAGGGAAATAATATTTCCTATATGGAAAAGCACGAGGTGGTTTTCCTGAAAAGTGCCGAAAAAGCCCTGGTCCTATTGAAACGTCTCGGAGACCCCCCTTATGAAATGGGACTCAAGGACCTCGCAGAAGAAACCGGCATGGGGAAAAGCGGTACCTACAAACTGCTCGAATCGCTTCGGAAGCAGGGTTTCATCATGCAGGATGCAGCGACCAAAACCTATCATCTCGGCCCGGTGGTCCTGCGTCTGGGAAACGTCTACAGCCAGTACAAGGGAATCGGCGACATCGCCCGGCCTGTCATTGAAGCCATTACGGAAAGAACCAACCAGTCCATGACGGTTTCCATCTGGGAGGGAGAACGGGCCTTTGCGGCATACAAATGCACCCGTCCAGGGAAAATCTACGATGCCGTCGATTTTATCGGCAAGAGCATCCCCATCAACGCCGGCGCTTCAGCCATGGTTCTCGCCGCCTTTCAGGATCCACAAAAAATACGTCAAATCCTCGAAAAGACACCTCTCATAAAAAGGACGCCCCACACTATCACGGAAAAAGAACAGCTTTTGCAGGAATACAGCAAAGTCCGGCAACAGGGACATGTGATCGAAGACGAGATCTTCAGTATCGGTGTTCTCTCGGTAGGTGTGCCCATTTTCGACAAAAACGGTGCCGTCTGGTCCAGCCTGGCCCTGACAGCACCAAAAACCGAAGCAAAGCCCCAAAAAGTCCAGATGTGGATACAGGTTCTCAAAGACGGGGCGGAAGAAATATCGGACAAACTCAAATTCAGGCACTAGGCTGCCCCGTGAAGGGACAAAAGGCACATGCCACACTGAAAGCGAAGGGAGGGGTTCATGCAAGAAAGGAATTGTGCACCTCGCAATTTGTGAAAACGATTCGAAAGGAGATGGGAATGCATGAAACAGAAACAGTTGATATGGGTTCTTCTGGCCGTTTTCGTTCTCGGCACGGCCATCGTAACCGGGACTGCGACCTCCAGTTCCGCCGCTGACACAGTGAAACTGAAGGTCGCAGGGATCTCGGCCCCGGAATACCGTGGAACAAAATCACTATACACTATTAAGGAAGAGATCGAAAAGAAGACCGATGGACGGATCGTGCTCGACGTCTTCCCTGCAAACCAACTGGGTGACTACACGCAGGTCTTCGAGGAGATCCGCCGCGGAACCATCGAGATGGGGCTCATCTTCCTGCCGAGCCAGTTTGATGTCATGCTCGAAATCGGTTCCCTCCCCTATCTGGCCCAAACCGGCGAGGGCATGCAGAAGCAGCTTTCACCGGGATCCTACGTGTACGACACCATCGAAAACTCCCTGGACAAGCTTGGCGTAAAGCTCCTCAGGATCTACGGAGACGGATTCATCGGTGTCGGTGCGGCCAAAAAGCCCGCCAATCCTGCGGCTCCAGGGGAAGACAAGGATGCACTGATCCGTATCGCACCCTTGGCCGTGTACAAGGAAACGGCACAGGATCTCGGCTACCGAACGACGAATATCCCCTACGCCGACACCTACAGTGCTATCCAGACCGGTGTCTGCGACGGATGGATAGGCGGCTCGGCGCAGATCAACTACCTGAGCTTCCGGGATGTCATCGAATATTACATCCCCTACAACTGCCTCTTTGATCAGACAGCCTACATCATCAACCAGAAACTCTGGGATTCCTTCAGTGAAGAGGAGCAAAAGATCTTTATGGAAGCCGTCAACAAGCAGGCCGACAAGAGCTTCGCCGACAGTGAGGCTGAAGACCAAAAATTCCAGGCCAAGCTTGAAGAAGCAGGAGTGGAAATCATCGAGATCAGCGACGAAGAACGCGAGGCCCTGGCGACATACATTCGTGAAACAACCTGGCCCAAGCTTGCGGAAATTTACGGAGAGGACACCATCGAGAAAATCCAGGAATCCATGCATTAGGAGTTCTTCGTGCGGGGCGGGTGACCACCCGCCCCGCAATTGAGGGGGGAAGATTTTTGAACCTGATTGCCGCTTTCAAAAATTCGGCAGCCTGGGCCTTTCTCGTCAGGATCCAGGAGTGGCTCCTCACCCTGACAAGCGTTTTCGTCGTCCTTATCATGTGCGTCGAGGTCTTTCTCCGGTATGTCATCAAGTCCGATCTTTTCGGCCTTGAGGAAATCGTCGTCATCGCAGCCTTCTGGCTCTATTTCATGGGAAGCTCCTATGGCGTCTACGAAAAGAGCCACGTCAAGGCCGACATCATCCCACAAATGCTCAAGCCCCGACATCGGGCCCTGCTCAGCGTAGCCGTCAGGTTCACCATGGCGGCCTTGTGCATTCTCTATTCCGTATGGGCCGTTGACATGGTAATCTACAGCATCACCTGGATGCCGAAAACGACAGGTCTTCGCATTCCCGTATTCATCTCGCAATCATCCATCCTTGCAGGGTACATCCTCATGTCCCTGTATTCCGTCGTGTATTTCTTCGACGATCTTTTTCGCTTTTTGGGAATGAAAGACGGAGAGAGCACCCGGGAAGCGCCTGAGGAAAAGACCGATGAATTCTGCGTATAAGGCTCTCTCACAAGCGTTTCCTCCAATCCGGGAGGGATTTCAATGGCGATAACAATAGCTCTTTTGCTCATCATCGTAACCCTTCTTCTGGGCCTGCCCGTTCCTTTCTGCTTCATGCTCTCAACGACATTCATGGTCATCACCCAGGGGTATGACCCGTGTTTCCTGCTTCCCTACGGATTCAGCCAGATGAGTTCCATCGTCCTGCTGGCCATACCGCTTTTCATCATGGTCGGCGGAATGATGGACAAGGGTGGTATCGGAACATCCCTTGTGAATTTTGTGGACATCCTGATCGGCAGGATCAAGGGGGGGCTTGGTGTCGTGGCGGTGATCTCCTGCGCCGTCTTCGGCTCCATATCGGGAAGTTGCGCCGCGACGCTCTCATGCATCGGATCAATAATGTTCCCGCGGCTGCGCGAAAATGGATACCCAATGGGGCACAGTGCGGCGCTCGTTTCCTGCGCTGCACCTCTTGGGCTGCTGATTCCCCCGAGCTCCCAGATGATCCTGTACGCCTGGGTGGGACAACAGTCCGTTTTGGCCTGTTTCCTTGCCACTGTGGGACCAGGCATCGTTCTGACGATTCTTTTGAGCACCCTGAATTTGATCATGCTCCGGAACGACCCCAATATTCACGTCATTCCCCCGATGACGACAGGTGAGAAATTCAGCATCCTCGGAACGAGGGGGAAAAAGGCCGCGCCCGCGCTCTTCATGCCTTTCATTGTCCTCGGCGGTATTTACGGCGGAATCATGACACCTACCGAGGCAGCTGCAGTAGCTGTCTTGTATTCGATTCCCGTCGGGTTTTTTATCTACCGGGGACTGAACAGGGAGAATTTCATCCAGGTCGTTGTGGAAACCGCCACCACCACAGGAGTCGTCATGCTCATGATGTATTGCATCATGATGCTCAGCCGGATCTACGTCCAGGAACGCCTTCCCGACCTGATCATGGGCGTTCTTACGAGTGTTTCGACGAACAAGTACATCATCCTGTTCATGCTCAACATTTTCATGATCATCATAGGCATGATCATGGACGACGTGAGCGCCATGCTGCTGTGTACGCCGATTCTTTTGCCCGTAGTAACACAGCTGGGAGTAAGCCCGATTCACTTCGCCGCCATCATCGGCACCAACCTGGGGCTCGGGAACGTCACACCACCCACGGCTCCGACATTGTACTTCGGAGGCAGAATGGCCAAAACGCCCGTATCCCGGATGATGAAGCCGGCCATGACGTTCATACTCTTCGCCTGGCTCCCAACTCTTTTTGCAGTCACCTATATACCGGAACTGGCTTTGTGGCTTCCCCGACTCGTTCTCGGCGGCCGTTTCTGACATCAAGGGGGAATTCAAATGAAAAACCAGGACATGTCATACTTGAAGGATAAACCAATCGCCGTTCTCGGGGGCGGTGCCACCGCTCGCGGACATGCAGCCTGTGCCGCATTGGCCGGGAAGGAAGTAAGGCTTTATGAGCTTCCCGAGTTCTTTGAAGGCCTCGGGTGCATAAAAGACCTTCGGGAAATCCGCCTCAGCGGGCTCCAGCAAAGTCTCTACGGCTTCAAGCGAGAAGGCCTGGCAAAGATCAACGTTGTGACCTGTGACATTGAAGATGCCGTCCGGGGCGCCGGGATCATCATCGTGAGTTTCCCCGCCGTGGGATACAAGGCCTTTCTTGAAAAGCTCATTCCCTGCCTTGAAGACGGCATGGTCGTTCACTTCATGACGGCCAACTTCGGCTCCCTTCTCCTCAAAAAAATGATGCGGGAGGCTGGCTGTGACAAGGATGTGATCATAGGCGAGTGGAGCAGCCAGCCTTACGGAATCAGGATACGAAATGAAGGCGGTCAGCAGTTGCCGGACATGAATATCAACTATTGGGCCATTTCCCTTCGGGGCGCTGCCTTACCGTTGACGGACCAAAAGGCTTTCATGGAATCAAAAAAACATGTCCCTTCCCTGGATTCAGTGGTTCACCCCGTGGACGGCGACACCGTCGCCGACGTCTGTTTCAGCAACGTCAACCCCATTCTGCACTGCCCGGGAACCATCCTCGGTGTGGGAGTAATGGAAAACTGGGGCGTCGTTTTCGGTGAGGACAAGCACGATTTTTCCATTTACAGCCACGCCTACTGCCCATCCATTTCAAAGGTCCAGCTCGCCCTGTACCAGGAGGAATGCGCCATAGCCGAAGCCATGGGCGTCGGGATACAGGACTTCGGGAAAGAGGAGTTCTTTTCCAGATCGAACATCCTTGGTGCTGAACATATGGGTGAAAACTACCGTGTTCCCTTTGATGAGCAATACAAACTCGCCCTGGGTACGGGCCCTTTCAGCATTCAAAACCGTTACATAACTGAAGATATCCCCGTGGGTTGCCATATCTTCTGGGAACTGGCGAGGAAATTTAATGTCCACGTTCCGGTCATCGAATCCATGATCCACCTGGCATCGGTCATGACAGACCGGAATTTCTGGAAGACAGGGGTCACGTTGAAAGACCTCGGCATCGCCCACATGGACCGCAAGCAAATGAACGATTATCTCAGAGAAGGAATTTACGAGGCCCCATAGCGGAGAATCTGCTCCCACTGTAAAATGGTATGCAGGGTCTTTCCGGCATGTAACGGGAAAGACCCTGTTTTTCGCGTCTTCGAAGATTTTTCGCAGGGGGAAAGCGGGGATCCAGACGCTCTCTGAATTTGAAAATGAGACCCTCCCACCCCCCTCGGGGCGAAGAGTTTTTACCGACCGGCCAGTAAGGAATGGGCAGCTGCACTTTTTCCCTCGAAAGAAACCGCCCACCTTTTCCGCATGGGGATCGAGGTCGGCCAAGCGGCAGGGCACACCGGAGCCAGGACGACAGAAAGTTCGAGAAGAATAGGAGGAACACAGATGATCAGCACACAGAAAGAACACCTCTACCGGCTCATGCTGGACCTCGTAAAAATTCCCAGCGTTTCCCCATCCAAAGACGGCGAGAACAAGGTCGCTCGTTTCGTATTCGATACCCTCGCCGAACTGCCCTATTTCCGGCGACATCCCGATGATCTCAGGCTCATCCCGATGGCAGGGGACCGGTATGAACGGCATATCATTTTCGCCATCGTCAGGTCAGCGAAACAAACGGCGGACACGGTCCTTTTGATGGGTCACATGGACGTGGTGGGCACCGATGCCTGTGGAAGCCTGAAGGATACGGCTTTCGACCCCGAAGAATACACGAGGAGGATCGCTGACATCGAAATCAACCCCGAAGCGAAAAAAGACCTTGATTCGGGAGAATGGCTCTTCGGCCGCGGCGTATCGGACATGAAAACCGGCGTAGCCACAGGCCTTTCCATTCTCGCGGAAGCCTCCCGGGGAGACTTCGATCCCCGGGCGAACCTCGCCGTACTGTATGTCTGCGACGAAGAAAACAATTCCGGGGGGATGCTCGCGGCCGTACCAGTTCTGGCAGAGCTCCAGGAAAAGGAAGGGCTCAGGTTTCTTGCCTGCATCAACACTGAGCCCACTTTTGCGGGAGGAGGTCAGGCGGGGCCGTCGATCTACCTGGGGAGCATCGGCAAGATCAACCCGTTTTTCTATTTCGCCGGCAAGGAAACCCATGTCGGGGAATATTACGAGGGCCTCTGTGCAGCTCCCATCGTCTCGCACCTCAATATCATGCTTGACGGAAACCCCGATTATGCCGACATGCTGGACGGGACGGCCTACCCTCCCTACGGCTGCATGCGCCAGCATGACCTGAGACGTGAATATTCGGCCACGATCATGACCCGGGCCGTCGCATTCTACAGCTACCTTACGGCACGAAAAATGCCCGGCGAAATCCTCACGGAACTGAAGGAACTCGCCATGGAAGCCCAGAAGCGTGCCATAGAACAGTACGACCAATTCGCCAGGGGATACATGGAAAAGAACGGATCCGGGGCCGCCTGTTCCTCCTGGACGCCCAGGGTCTATACCTTCGGTGAACTTGTGCAAAAGGCTGAATCCATGTTAAAAGATGAAGTCCGGACCGTGCTTGAAAAGGCCGATGCATCCTGTCACCCGGGTGCCGACGAGAGGGAACGTGCCTTCGCGGCCATCGAGCATCTCGCCGACGCCTGCGGACTTCAGCCTCCATTCGGGGTCGTCGGGTTTCTGCCTCCCTGGTATCCCCACAGGACGAATCGCGGCCGGAACGATAAGGAGTCGGCCATGAGGCGCGTGGCCGAAAAGGTCCACGAGAAAGCAACAGGTGATCACGGCGTCGACCTGAAAATCCGGACCCTCTTCGAAGGGGTTTCGGACCTCAGTTATTGCGGTTTCGAGGGAGGGGCCGAGGAAATCCGGACCGTGGGGGCGAACCTTCCGGGCTGGGGCACCCTTTACCGCTTCCCCGAGGAGGACCTGCTCAAACTGGATATCCCGATTTTGAACCTGGGCCCCTTCGGCAAGGATGCCCACAAGAACACCGAGCGGATTCACCTGCCCTACTCGATGGAGATTTATCCCGACCTCCTGAAAGAGACCGTCGTCCAGGTAGTCAGAAGCCTCGCGTAAAGCAACAGAACCTGGGGGAAAGGGGCCACCCCCTGCCGGGAGAGAAAAGGCATGATGACACAAAAGGCATTGATACGAAAGATCCGACCTTTCTTCCAGTGGAGCCCTTCCCGGCGCTTTTTCCGGGAATGGGCGCTGATTCATGGAGGGGCATTTCTTGTCGCCGCCGGAATCGTTTATTTTCTGGTGCCCAACAACCTGGCCGCCGGCGGTGTCAGCGGCCTTGCCATCGTTCTCGGCGCCTTCTGGCCCCAACTGCCTGTCGGCGTCATGATGCTCGGAATGAACATGTTGCTCTTTGTCGCGGGATTTATCCTCATCGGCAAAGAATTCGGCGCGAAGACGGTCGATACCAGCTTCCTCGTGTCCGGTCTCGCCTGGTTCCTCGAGCCCCTGTGCCTTTGACAATGCTATACTGAAGCGGAGTTCAGGGGTTTTCCCGCCGTACGGCCCGGGTGCCCCCTGCATTGCAAACGACGGAGGACAAAAAGGATATGTCCTGGAAGCTTTTTCTAGTGCTCCTTCATGATTTCACGTCCATCGGCATCCGGCTTTCCATGATCGCCCTCATTCCGAGACGGCACCCCCCTGCTGCAGCAACGGCTTGGCTGCTCGTCATTTTCTTCTGGCCCATCCCGGGGCTTTTTTTCTATCTGCTGATCGGGGGAAGCAAACTCCCCAGAGAGAGAATCATGCGGCACGAGCGGATGCTTTCACGCCTCGAGCGGGAAACGACAGTCATACGAAAAGTCCGTGAAAACACTCCCCCTGAGCTGCCCGAACGGCTGGAGCGCTTCTGCAACCTCGCCATGACCCTGGGAGACATGCCCATCACCGGTGGAAACGAAGTGGAATACATCACTTCCACCAAAGAACTCGTGAAACGCCTGGCCACTGACATTGACAAGGCTTCGCAGCAGGTCCATCTCTTGTATTTCATCCTCAAAGAGGATGACGTTACCCGTCCGGTCTTTGAAGCCCTCGAAAGGGCCGCTGCAAGGGGTGTAAGCTGCCGCATCCTTGCGGATACGCTGGGATCCAAAAAGTTTCTCAAGAAAACGGCGAAAAGGCTTCGAAAGGCAGGAATCGCCGTCGTCGGCGCCCTTCCTCCGTCACTTTTCCGGCGAATACGCGCAACGGCCCGCTTTGACCTCCGAAACCACAGGAAACTGGCCGTTATTGACGGCAAACGGGCCTACACGGGATCCCACAATCTCATCGACCCGACCTACGGAGGAAAGGCGCGGGGGCGTTCCTGGCACGATGTCACCATAGCCATTGACGGGCCCGTCGCCACCCAGCTCCAGAGGGTCTTTCTCGAAGACTGGTATGTGGAAACAGGGGAAATGACGGAAGATTCCCTTTTCTTCCCGGAGGTTGCATCTCGGGGCTCAAGTCTCGTCCAGACCGTTCCCAGCGGCCCATCCTATCCAACGGAAAACTATCAGCGCCTGATCGCCTCGGCCCTTCATGCCGCCCGGAGACGGGTCATCATCACAACCCCCTATCTCATCCCCGATGAAGGCCTGATCGAGGCCCTGGAAGTCGCGGTCCTCGGAGGGGCCAGGGTTCAGCTCGTCGTCCCGGAACAGGTGGACCAGTTTTTGGTCGGCAACGCCGCCAGATCCTATTACGAACAGCTCATGGAACTGGGCGTGGAACTCTTTCTGTACCAGCCGGGAATCCTTCATTCCAAAACCATGACCGTCGATAACGACATTGCCTTTATCGGCACCAGCAATTTCGACATCCGCTCCTTCGCCCTCAACTTCGAACTCAACATGATCCTTTATCACGGGGAAGCCCTCTGGTCACTGAGAGCCCTGCAGGAAAGCTACATTGAAAAGTCTCGCAGGCTGTCCCCGGAAGAATGGCGGAATCGCCCCCTGGCGGTGGAAATCATCCAGGGGGTAACCAAGCTTTTCAGTCCCCTTTTATGAGCCTATACTGTGAAGCAGACCAAAAGGCATAGGGGATCCCCGGGAGGAGGTTTCAGGATATGAAGCTTTGCCAGGTGGATGCATTCACGGACCGACCCTTCGGTGGCAATCCGGCCGCCGTTTGCCTGATGGAAACCACCCGTGAAGACCTCTGGATGCTTAAGGTGGCGCAGGAAATGAACCTGTCCGAAACAGCCTTTTGCCTCCCCCTTCACGAAGGATACAATCTGAGGTGGTTCACGCCCGCCACTGAAGTGGATCTATGCGGACACGCAACACTGGCGACGGCTCACATCCTCTGGGAAACAGGATTGCTGGAGACGAGCCAAAGCGCCCGGTTCAAGACCAGAAGCGGACTTTTGACAGCCCGACTGGACGGTTCCTGGATCCTCATGGACTTTCCCGCCGATTTCCCCCGCCTTTGCGACGCTCCGTCTGAAATGCTTGACGCCCTCGGCATCGAGGAACCTGTCGCAACGGCAAGGGGACGCTTTGATTACCTCGTCGAAATCGACGACGAAAAGACCCTCACGGATTTGAGACCCGACTTCCGAAAACTGGGGCGCACCAAGACCAGGGGAATCATCGTCACGGCCCGGTCGTCGACGAATGACTGCGATTTCGTTTCCCGGTTTTTCGCCCCGGCGGTAGGAGTTGACGAAGATCCCGTCACCGGGTCGGCCCACTGCACCCTCTGCCCTTGGTGGTCCCGAAAACTCGACAAAAATGATCTCCTGGCCCGCCAGGTTTCGGCCCGGGGCGGCCTCGTCAGAACGGAAATGAAAGATTCCAGGGTCATCGTCGGCGGCCAGGCCGTCACGGTCTTTGCCGGCGAACTGCTCGCGTGAAAGAAGACACACATGAAGGGGCACCAGACGCCCCGGCCGGGAGGTATGGCCATGTCCCTTGAAAAAGTCCTTCTGCTTTTCGACAGGAAACACCCTTTCTGGACGGAGGAACTCATCACTCTGGCCGGAGAGGATCAATCTGCCCTTTCACACCTTGAAGAGGACGGATTGCTGGATAAAAAGGATGACGGATACGTTCTTTCCGAAACAGGGCGGGATCGATTCAGACAATGGGCTCAAGAATCCTGGCTTGATGCAGAACCTGGAGGTCAGCCCAAAGACACGAAGCTGGAAAAGAAACGTCTTGAAACGGCATTGAGATTCGACAAGGGGTTCAAGGGCTTTCACGGCGCGAAACAGATCTTTGTCGCGCCGGAACTTCGCTTTTTCCCCAACCTTCAGGAAGACCGCCTCTACAATGTCACCCCCGGAGGCGTCCAGTGGCTTTTTCCTTCAGACCCTCTCGTGGAAGAACTCGTCGAACGCTTTCCCAGGCAGAGGCAACCCGCCGAAACGGACCTGGCGGCACTGGAGGACTGGATCACCGACAGAAACATCCCCGTCGGGGCCTTCACCCCGGACCTTTTGTGCCTCAACCAGTGTGATTACGCCTATTACTGGAGACACGCCGTACCGACGGACCTCCACGGCTTCCTCAACAAGGACCGGCTTTTTTTGAGGTTTTTGCCCAATCCGGCTTCCCTCATGCCTGTGGAGGTCCTTCCCGACCTCGCCCGCTTCTCGCTTTTTTTGCTGGACAACCGGCACGTCTACCTGCCAGGCTGTTTTGACATCGATGTCCACGAACAGACGGCTTTCACCTGGTGGTTCTGGGCGGTGGAAACCAGGGAAGAGGCGAAAACGGTGCTCAGCAAGCTCCGCCCCCTGGGCGACCTCCTGGCTGCACCGGCGGCGCCTACCGACCTTTGGGTCATAAGCCTGGAAGACTTGCGTGAATACAATGAAAAAGCCGAATCATTCTACGAATTCGTCGACTCCGTGGCCAAAAGCGTGACACGCTGAGAAGCCTCGAATAGTAAAGGAATTTATCCGCACGAGGGACTCGGTTGCCCTTTCTTGTGAACTGTTTTCGATACCATTTCGGGAGACCTGCCATGACTGATGGGACACCCTCAAGACTGACCATTTTGTTTGTCCTCTTTCTCGGTATCGTCGGAATTTCGACGGGATCGATATTTGCGCGTTATGCCGATGCCCATCCGGTAGCGATCTCAGCCTACAGGGCCGGTATCGCGGCGGCAGTGATGCTGCCCTTTGTGATTGCGCGGTGCCGCGGCGAAATCGCACGCCTTGATCGCCGCGATCTCCTTTTCGTGCTCTTTTCGGGCTTTTTTTTGGCCCTGCACTTCGCCACCTGGATCACATCGCTTTTTTACACGACCATCGCCAGCAGCGTCGTGATCGTTGAAACCATCCCCGTCTGGACGGCGCTCTTGTCGCCTTTCGTCACCGGCGACAGGGTATCCCCGATGAGCTGGTTCGGGATCGGCGTCAGTTTTGCGGGAATGCTGATCATCACCACCGGTGACTTCGCCATAGGCGGTCGTGCCCTTCTTGGGGACCTGCTCGCCTTGGCCGGAGCCTGGTTCGCCACGTTGTATTTCCTCACCGGCCGGATCATCAGGCCGAGGATGAGCCTGCCCACCTATACGTGCATCTGCTACGGGACGGCCTTTATCCTCCTTTTGATTGCCTGCCTTCTTTTCGGGATCCCGATGACCGGCTTTTCCACACGCACATGGGCCGCTTTCGCGGGAATGGGGCTGGTTTCCCAGATCATGGGGCACAGCAGTTACAACTGGGCTCTCAGGCATGTCAGTGCCGGCCTTGTCGCCGTTGCCCTTTTGGGCGAACCCCTTGGAGCGACATTCCTTGCCTGGCTCCTTTTTGGCGAAACCCTCACAACGGCGAAAATCCTCGGCGGCGCCGCCATACTGACCGGGATCATCCTGGCCGCAAAGGGAGAAAATCGCTCCTGAACCCTCATTGCCAGGCCTTCTGAGGCTCAACGGACCGCTATGATATAATAAGCGGGTTCAAATACGGGGAGGGACCGCCTTTCCATCATCGGGAGGTGAATGACCGTGACGAGAGCATCTGGAAGCATCTCTTTCCGGAAATCCTCTCCAGGGTTTCACGGGACGAGTCATCTCCATGTGTGTTTCTTCAATTTTTCGCCCGAGGCTTAGCGTTTCCCCACTTTTCCCCCGATTTTTTGTCCCACCCGCTCGGGTGGCAAGCCGGCTTCTTCCAGGCCGGCTACGGTGAATCCGATTCAAGTTCCAATGGAAAAATCCAAAACAAGATGAGGCAGGGCAACGGGTCCTGACCAAAACCACATCCTGGTCGATGGGGGTTTTGGTAACGGATTTTGATACCCTTTGTCGCGAAAGGAGTGCAGCATGCGAAAACTTCTTGCAGTTGTTCTATTTGTCAGCCTTCTTGCAACGGCCCTTCCGGCCACAGCAAACGAAACGGTGATTTTTACCGACTGGAGCTGGGAAAGCGTCCAGGTCCACAACAGGATCGCCGGATACATTCTGGAAAAGGGCTTCGGCCGTGACGTCCACTACGCCTTCTCCGAAGAAATTCCGGGAGTGCTGGGCATGGAGCGCGGTGATTTCCACATCGCCATGGAAGCATGGATCGACAACTCCCCCGGTATGTTTGACCGGGCCATGAAGGGCGGGAACGTGGTTAACCTGGGCAGGAATTTCCCCGATGCCCCGCAGGGCTGGTACGTTCCTACCTACGTTATCAAGGGCGACCCCGAGCGGGGGATAGAACCCATGGCTCCGGATCTGAAATCCGTAAAGGACCTGCCGAAATACTGGGAGCTCTTCAAAGACCCTGAAAAGGAACACAAGGGACGCCTCTACAACGGCCCCTCGGGCTGGAACGTGAGCGTCGTCAATAAAAAGAAAATCGAGGCCTACGGCCTGGAGGACACCTACGTGGCCTTCTATTCAGGCTCCGCCAGCGCACTGGCTACGGCCATCGCCTCAAACTATGAAAAGGGCAACCCTGTTTTGGCCTATTACTGGGAACCTACACCCATCATCGGCATGTACGACATGACCAAGCTTCAGGAACCCCCCTATGATCCGGAAGTCTGGGATTCCACGGGCGGCTGCGGTTTCCCGACCTGTCGGGTCCAGATCATCGCCAACAGGGAATTTATCGAGGCCAACCCCGAGATCGAGGCCATGCTGAAACGTTATGAGACCACCCTGGAACAGACCAACGCCGCCCTGGCATATATGCAAAAAAACGAGGCTGACGTCATGGAAGGCGCCATCTGGTTTTTGAAAAACTACCCCGAAGACTGGAAAGCCTGGGTGGCCGACGAAGAGAAAATCAAAAAGATCGAAAAGGCGCTTGACGAGGAAACCCTGTAGAATCCGGAGCTTTCTCTCATTGGAAAACCACGAAAGGGAGGGATCCCTCATGGGTGAAAAAAGAACCCTTGCGGGGCCGCGGCATCTGCCGCGGCTTCGTTTCCCCGACTTGAGAAAGACCTGTGAGGAATTTGTCAACTGGACAGCGCCCTTTTTAAACGGCACGGAACTCGCCGAAACCCAATGCGAGGTGAAGGAATTTCTGTCTCCCGGGGGACCGGGATACGCTTTGCAGCGGACCCTGGAAGAGACCCTGGAAGACGATCCTTCATTCCTGGGACACATTCCATACTGGAACAGCTGGTACCTGGCCCAGGATGCGCCCCTGGGTTTCGAAACGAACCCCTGGTACCTGCTCGACGTGGTGCCCGTGGACCCCTTGAGGCAGGCGGCGGAACTCACGGCAAAAGCTGTATCCTTTTGCCTTTCCATCGCCGACGGGACCCTCGAGCCCGATGATTACAAGGGGAGACCGCTTTGCATGAAACAGTATCCCTCGATATTCGGCGGGGTTCGAATCCCTGCACAGGGCCCTGACGGCTTCATCAGCCACACAGCCGGACGAAACCCCAAAAAGCTGCCAAGGCATATCGTCGTCCTCAGGTCCGGAAAAATCTTTTCCCTCGAAGTGCTCGACGGCGAGGCGCGACCATATGACAGTGAAGCCCTTGCAGAAGCCTTCCGGAACATCGAGGCAACCGCCGGGCGCGGCCCCCGGGTTCACGCGGGAATCCTGACGACCCTCAAGAGACACGAATGGGCGCCCGTCCGTGAAGAACTGACGCGGGCCCACAAAAACAACCTGGACGCCCTGGAGACTATTGAAAGCGCCCTTTTTGTGGTCTGCCTTGACGACGTGGCGCCGACCAGCGTCTCGGAGGCGGGCCGTTTGCTATTGGGCGGAAAAAACAGGTGGTACGACAAGAGCCTTCAGATCATCATCTTCCGCAACGGCCAGGCCGGTATCAATTTTGAGCATTCCCATCTCGACGGACTTCCGATGACAAGGCTCTCAAAGTTCTTGACCCGCAAGGACTCCCCCCGGAAGGAAACGGCCAGTGGGCTTCCCTCCTTCTGCGAGATCCACCTTGTACTCACCACGAGACTGCGCGAGGTCATTGAAAAAGCTGACAATCGACTGGAAGACCGGATTTCGAAACTCGGGACACGGCTTCTCGAACTTCCCGTCGGCGAAGGGGATATCAAGCGATACGGCGTCAGCCCGGATGCGTTTGTCCAGCTCGCTCTTCTTTTGGCTTGCCGAAAACACCGGGGGCGCTGGGTCAGCACCTCCGAGGCCGTAATGCTCCGCCTCTTTGAAGGAGGAAGAACCGGCGTCATGAGAACCCTTACACCTGAGGCCCTTGCTTTCTTCACACTCCTGGAGTCACCGTCACCCTCCCGGTCGGTTCGGGTGGAAGCACTCCGGAAAGCATCCTCGGCGCACGCACGGCGCATCGGCCTTTGCCTTGAAGGGCGCGGCCCGGAAGAACACCTCCAGGCCCTCCTGGCGGTTCACCTTCAAAGGCACGACAAGAACCAGTCTCTTCCCGGACCGTTTCAGGGCCTGGCCTGGTCAAGGCTGCAGGAGACCTTTGTGGCCACGAGCACCACGCCGCCTGAAGGACTGAAGCTTGCCGGTTACTGCCCTCTCTCGGAAGAAAGCTTCGGCGGAAGGTACATGAAGACCGATCCCCATATCCTGTTCAACCTCAGCTTCTGGCAAGGGAGCGCTTCAGATCCGGCGGGCTTCGCCGAAACCCTTTGTTGTTCCGTGGAGGAAATGTTCTCCGTTTTTGAAGATGTGGCAGTAGGGGATCCGAGGCGGCGTTAAAAAAGAAAGCGAAACCTTTGGGGCGGATCGTTTTTCAAAAAATCCGATATCCAATACAATTGAGGTACCTCATGGTGGTTCCGGCTCGATAAACCTCTTGAGACGGGGTCACCGATACAGACACGAAAGGAGGACGTTCCATGACGTTTATCATCCGTTCCGTGGCATTCGAAGACGGCGGAAGGATTCCGCTAGAGTATACCTGCGACGGCAAGGACCTCTCACCTGCACTCCAGTGGGAGGGAGAACCGGAAGACACTCAAAGCTTCGCCCTCGTTATGGACGACCCCGACGCACCTGTAGGAACTTTTACACACTGGATTCTCTGGAACATCCAGCCCCAGACGCACTCCATTGTCGAGGGGGGCTCGGCGGGGACAGAGGGACGCAATGGCTTCGGCCGGATCGGGTACGGCGGCCCCTGCCCCCCGAAAGGACACGGTCCGCACCGGTATTTCTTCAGGATTTTCGCTCTCAATGTGCCAACCATCGATCTCAAGAAAGGTGCGACCCGAAAAGAGCTGACCCAGGCCATCGAGCCCCACGTGTTGGCGACGGCGGAATGCATGGGCATCTACGAGCGCTAGTTCCAGAGGGCGGCCCTTTCCGGGGCGGCCATAAAAAAAGACGGCGGGAATCCGCCGTCTTTTTCTTTTTTTCAAAATGACAAAATTATGAGACCTTGTCTTTCAAGGCCTTTCCCGCCCTGAAGGCCGGAACTTTCCTCGCCGGCACCTCGACGACTTTCGAAGGATCCTGGGGGTTGCGGGCCTGTCGTGCTGCGCGCTCCCTCGTCTCAAAGGTGCCGAACCCGGCGATCTGGACTTTCTCTCCCTTTGCAAGGGCCGATGAGATTTCCTCGACGATAGATCCAACCACATCTCCGGCCTTGTTATTGGTCAAGCCGGCCGATTTTGCCACTGCCTGGATGAGTTCCGTCTTGTTCACTGGTGTACATCCTCCTCTCACGATGGTCGTAATGTCACCGATTATTGCATTGAAGCCGTTTTCCCGCAAGTCAACGGTCTTTCCGGGAACCCGCCGGTCATTTCGGCCCTTCGGATTTGCCAGCATAAAATATCCGGGAGCCGGTCTCTTGTGTCCTGCCTCCGGCGCCTTTGACTTTTGTCGTTCCCGTTCCGACCGGCATGATCGGGTAAAAAGAGGTGTTAAGCGAGGTTTTCCTGCATTCCCGGCGTCTTCAGGTTCAACAAAAGCTCCAGGTCCATGTGCGCATAATCGGCAACCATTTCCTCTGGAACGGGGCGTTCCGACGAAGCCTGGACGACTCGGTCCATTGCATCCAGCAACATGCCGATTCCCCGGCTATCGATTTTCCCGTCGCCCCAAAATTCCAGGCAAATGGTCCGGAAGGGATTACAGCACAGGCGGATGCTTCCGGCAAGGGGATGGCCCTGCAAGGCAAAACCCCTGTCAAGAAAACGGAGACCTTCCGTGAAAACCTCCTGCGGCCCCCCTGTAACGGCTTTTGCATCAGGGAACCTTTGCAGGACGATGGGATTGTTTGAGACGATCATGCACCGGTTCACCTCCCCCGCCGTTTCATCACGCCTTGACAACCTTTTCACCCTTTCTGAATACCCTCTGCCCTTCGCAGGCCGTGCAAATGGCCCCCAGGGCCCGTTCCAGAAGCTCCAGGCGTATTTCCATCTCCGCCTCGTAATCTTCTTCTGCAGGAGAACCAACAGGATGGGGTATCGCCACTCCCTGAACGATCCGGTTCGCTCCCACGGTGAGGGCAATACTGGGAATGGCGGTAATCAAGGCGGCGGGGATTCCGGACCTTTCGATCTCCCGGGCAAGCGTTGCACCGCAACGCGTTCCCGTCCCTCAGGTTGAAGACAGGACAACCCCGTCAACACCGGCTTCGTGAAGCATGGCAGCTATCTCACGACCGTACCGTTCAGCGGACTTGACAGCCGTCACGTTCCCAACGGTGACGAAATATTTCTCCAGGAGCCTCCTGAAACCACCACGTTTCTCGATCCGCCGCATGCCATCCAGCGGGAGCACCCGGTCGGGGTCGGCATTCGCCGGGACAGGGTCGTACCCTCCGTGGGCGACCTCGTAATCACCGCTTCGGAGATTGTCAAGCCCTTCAAGGGAATAGACGCACCACTTTGAGGCGTTATGAGCCTCGATCCTGTCTGGATTGCCCCTCGGGACAATCCCGCCCTCGGTTCCGATGGCGATAAGGGCATTGGAAAGGTCCTCCACGGGGGGCGCGGGGCGAACAATGTCAAAGACGGGCATGGGAAGCTCCGTCACGTAAGGCCTTCCCTCGATTTTCGCAAGCAGCATGTCCACAGCCCGTTTTGATCCCCTTTTCTCCCTGCGAATGTTGACCCGGATTCCCCTGGGGTGATATCCTTCCTCCTCCGGGCTTCCAATTGGTTCCCCGTCAAGAAGACGGAGGGCGAAACCGACGACCCTCGGCAGCACCTCTTTGATTTTGCGTGCAGAATCACCGGTCTTTAGGACAAAGGTCGTTCGTTTCGCGACATCGACTCCCGGGTTTGCGGAATGCATGCCCGAGAGGGTCGGCATCCCGAGCTTCGAGGAAACGCGGTCGCAAAGGGTCCCGCAGGCAGTTCCAAACCGTCCCGCGGCAAAGGCCGGGCCTGCTATCAAAAGATCAGCCCCCGTTTCACTGATCCAGGGAAGAACGGTATTTTCAAAATCGTCGAGATTTTCCGCGGCGTAATTGTCACCGCAGATAACCGTGCGAACAATCTTCAAACGGCCTTCGGAAAGGGATTCGACAAGGTTTCCGAAACCGACGGGCCCGTCCTCGTAACGCGGTTCGACACCCGCGCTTTCCTCTCCGCCGATTCCGGCAAAAAACTGGTTCATATAATGCACGACCTTGTAGGTCTTCATCTCCGGCACCCTCCATCCTCAAATAGCCTTCGTGGAAAGGTTCTCCATCCCGAGTTCGTTCGTCGAACCCATTATCCCGGCGATTTCAATGCAAACGGAACCGTCTTCCAGGAGGCTTCCCGAATGTCCCCCCGTAATGGTTTCAACCGCCTCTATGTGCCCGATGGTTTCGTCCATCGGCGGCAAGACAACCCTGTCATTCCCGTTGCCGTTTGTCACAACCGCGTCGGCTTCAGGGGTCACGTCGGCAAGGCCCGGTGAAGCACCGTCACTTCCGGCATATTCATCGGTCACGATGACCGTCCGGATTCCCGCCTGCTCAAGCAATCTGGCTGTCATCATCAGGTCGCTCTCCGGGTTGCCACCACCGTCTTCAGTGATAATCGCCCCCTCGGCCCCGAGGCTTTTGGCTATCTTCAGCACCTGGAAGGCGTTTCGCTCCTTTTCCGTGAACGCCGTCCTGACGGGCTGGGCGATGATCCCCAAAAATGCGAGGGTTTTGCCGTGTTCTTCGAGAAGGTCCGCTGAAACAGGGTCCTGCTGGTGATGAAAGGTCGTGTGCTTGTGGCAGGGCGCCGCACAGTTGCCACTGACGAGAGCCCCGTCGAAAAGTTCCGTGGGCTGCATGTAAAACGGAACGGAGCCTTCCCGCACGTTCAGGCCGTAAACGAAGTTGTCGTGCAGGAGTCCTTCCGCAAGGACCTGTCGGACATACACAACCTTCGGGAGTTTTTTGTACCGCTCATGGATTTCGGGGATCGTCTCGTTTTCGTAAACACGTTCCTCATAATAATCAGAATCGGCGGCCGCCTTCCCGATGAGAGCGGCGGTCCTCACGCCAGCCTCGCGAACGGCCCTTTCATGGTCGTGCTTGCCCAGTCCTGCGACAGGTTCGATAACCAGAACAATATTGCAAAGCCGGGAAAAGACGGAATACTCCGCTCCGGGGCCCGTCATATCGATGACGCCCTCCTGGAAGTTCACCAGCTTCCCCGTGGTCACCACTGCGACTCCATCTATAAAAGCCGTGGTTCCACGGCCTGCAATCGTGTCGGGAGCCGTGCCGATACATCCCGGGAAGACGCAACCCGGACCTTCCACCTTCGTCGCCGGCGCCAGGACATCCTTGACGGGAATGATCCGAACGCTTTCCCCGGGTTTCGCGATGCGGATGTCCACTGAATGGATATGCCGGTCTTCCAGCAAGGCTTCCATGATCTTCCGGCGGTTGACGAAAAGTGTCTTTTCCTGGATCTCCGTTTCTTCGCCGAACACAACATTATCTATCGGAACACTTCTCAATTTCAGTGCGCCTCCCGCAAGGGCTTCGCCGCTCCACTTTTTAGCCTGCATCCCGTTGACGACTGGATGTTCCATTTTGACAACCCCCCGTTTCGGCTCTTTGTTTCTTTTCATGAAACTTGATATACTCTCATGATAATACTATCAGGCTACGGGTCCTTGTCAAGCAAACTGGCAGGATTCCGGGCCCAAAGACACGAAAGCTTGTAGTATTCTTGGGCATGTGGAATGCTGCATATTTCTGACGGCCAGGGGGAGGTTTCAATGGGAATAGAAAAACGAACCGGGGAGAAGATCCGCCGTCTCCGCAAGGCCAGGCATATGACCATGGCCGACCTGGCCGAAGCGGCCGGAATATCGAAAGCGCTGCTGTCGAAAATCGAAAACGGAAGGGTCAGCTCTCCCATAACGACCTATGAACGCATCGCGAAGCAGCTCGGAACCAGCCTCGGCGCCCTGTTCCAGGAAGCGGAAAAAGACCCTGACTGCCTTTATGTTCCGAAGGGGACCACCGTATCGGCCGAAAACGGGGGATACGGGTACCGGTTTGAAAAAATCGGCGAGGGCTGGGCAAATGACAGGTACATTCCGTTTCTTTTGACCTATTATCCCCTGGATGAAGCCGAGACCGAAATCTCCCCTGGTTTTTCCGGAAGCGGCGAGGAGTTTTTCTACATCCTTGAAGGGGAGCTCGAAATGCATTTCGGAGGCAACGTCTACACCCTGCGACCTGGTGATTCCTTGTTTCTCAGGGCGGAGGTCCCCCACGGAGGCCGGGCGAAAGGCGGCAAAAAAGCCGTGGCGCTCATGATAGCCGTTCCGGAATAAAAGCACGGGACCTCATCGACCAAAGGCAACGATCATGTGCGAGGCCGGGGCGAACCCCGGCCTCGCACCTTTCCGGATCAGTTCATGGCCCTTACTTCATCAGCGGAACCATGACCTCTTCGTAGACGGATTCACCGATGTCACGCTTGATGTTGGGCCAGACTTCGGCGCGCACCTTTTCGGCTATGGCCTGGAGCTGTTCATCGGTGAAGGTGATGATCTCGACACCTTCATCGGCAAGGCGCTGCATGTTCTTTTTCTCGGCCTCAGGCGCCTCGGCCCACCGCTTGGCCTCCAGTTCCCGTCCGAGCTTCGTCAGCAACTCCTGGTCTTCCTCGGAAAGGCTTTCCCAGAGATCTTTGTTCATGTACCACCACCACATCTCGAAGTGATCATTAACGGCATGGTAGGAATTCAGGAGGTCCCTGAAGTTGGCATAGTACCCTTCGGCGCCTCCGCCGATCACGCCGTCGACGATTCCCGTCTGAAGCGATGTGAACACTTCCGCCCAGGGTACAGGTGTCGCCTGGTAGCCCAGAGCCTCAGCGGTCAACTCGAAAGATTTGATCGGCGGAACGCGGATCTTCGCGTTTTTGGGGACGTTCGGGTTCGTGGGCTCAGGGACTTCCTTGATCATCCCGATACCGCCGAAATACACCGGCCACCCGGAGATCAGATGGATGCTTTCCTTTTCCTCGAGAATCTGCGCCACTTTCTCGTACACGGCTCCACCCGGGCCGAACAGAACCTTCGCCTCTTCATAGTTCGTCGCCAGGTACGGCGCGGCAGGCAGATTCAATTCCTTCGAGACCGTCGTGCCAAGACAGGCGAGCTGAGATTCCACCGCCCCCATGGAACACCGTTCCTGAACAACGGTGTAGTCACCCAGCTGGCTCGCCGGGTAGACCTCAAAGACGATCCTCCCGTCCGATTCTTCCTTGATCTTCTCCACGAGCCATTTGACGTCCCGGTCGATCTCGGTACCCTCCGGGCGGATATGGCCGATCCTCCATTCGTACTCGGCTGCTAGGGCCGTTCCCGCTGTCACGGCCAATATCGCCAGTGCCAGAACAACTCCGACAATACGCCATTTCGATTTCATCATATTCCCTCCCTTTCTCGTCATTGTTCTTCACCACTGCACCTATCGTTTCCAATGAACTGGTTCCAGACACCCCCCCTTTCGGGAAGATAACCGCCTTTCGTCAACCGTGATGCCGGACGAAGTCAAATTCCACGCCGACACCCTTTTCAAGGGCCTTTCGGTAAACCAATGTAGCCACGGCGATATCCATGGCTCCCGTTCCGATCGGTATGCAGAGGATTCTCTCCTGCCCCTTTTCCCGGCCCTTTTTCTTTCCGGCAACGACTTCACCGATGGTGGCGTAAAGATCCTCTTCGCCCAGGCGCCCTGATTCCACCATTTCCTTCAGCGCCCCCCTGTGCAGGGTCTGCCCCACGTGGTCGACAATGATCTTGTCCACTGAAAGAATGAGCTCGTCGGCACATTCCCTGAAAGATCCCAGGGGACAAACGGTCATGCCGCTTTTTACCATTTCATTTGTGATGAACTTGTTTCTGGCATGGGTCACCGACACCAGGGCATCGGCACCTTCGGCGGCCTCTTCAGGGGAAGAAACCTTTCTGACGGGGACACCTACCTGCCGGGACATCTCGTCGGCAAACCGTTCCGCCGCTTCAGGCCTGATATCATACACCCGGAATTCCCCCACATCCAGGTTGGCGGCGATAGCCGCAACCTGCGTCCTTCCCTGGGCCCCGGCACCATAGAGACCGATTACCGGTTTCTTCTGATTTGCGATCAGGTATTTCAACGCCACGGCCGACTGGGCGCCGGTCCTCAGGGCCGTAATCAGTTCGCCATCCATGGATGCGAGAAACCGCCCGTCCCTCGGGTCAACCAAAAGGATCATCCCGCTGATATAAGGCAACCCTTTCTCGGGATTTCCTTCCCAGCCGCCGATGAACTTGATTCCGGCGCTTTCCTGCCAGCCCACGAAAGCGGGCATGGAATTCATCCCCGCCCTGTAAGGAAGACCGCTCGGCCCGTCGCCAAGATCAAGGTGGACCTTGGTCGGGTTGACCACGTTGCCTTCACCCATGCTCCGGAAAGTCTTTTCCACGGCATCAAGAACCTCCGGCATGGTGACCAGTTCCTTGACCTGTTCCTGGGTCAATAAAAGCGTGCTCATTCCCTGACCCCCCTCTCGTTCGACTCACCAGGAGCAGCCTAGGCGAACTCGTAGCCGCCTCCGATGCCCTCTTTTTCGGCGCGCTCAAACACCGTCGCCGCCACGGCGATATCCATGGCCCCTGTCCCTATGGGGATACAGAGAACCCGCTCCGATTCCGAGTCGCGGCCTTTCTTTTTGCCGGCGACGAGTTCCCCGATCGTGGCGTGGATATCCTTTTCCGTGATTTTTCCCGCCTCGCTGAGTTCTTTGAGAGCACCCCGGTGAAGACACTGACCCACGTGATCCACGATGATTTTGTCGGCTTCCAGAATGAATGCATCCTCGCATTCCTGGTACGATCCCATGGGGAAAAGGATGGCCCCGGGCTTGAGCCATGCGTTCTTGACGAACTTGTCTTTCGACTGGGTCACGCAGACCACCACATCGGCCTGTGAGGCCTCCTCTGGGGTCCGGGCGATCACGATCTCCCCCTTGACGGTGTCTTTCATGTCCTCCGCGTATTTTTTCGACGCCTCGGGGTTGATGTCAAAGACCCGCACCTCGTCGATATCGAAAAGCTCCGAGATCGCCATGGTCTGCGTATGCCCCTGCATCCCTGCGCCGTAGAGGCCAAGCCTGAGATGTTTTTTCGGGTACAGGTACTTCAGTGCCACCGCCGTCTGGGCGCCGGTCCTGAGATTGGTGATGTGTGCCCCGTCCATGACGGCTTTGAAATTGCCGATTTTCGGGTCGATCAAAAGAATGAGCGATGTGATGTAGGGAAGGCCCATTTTCTTTCTTTCCCCGAGAAAGCCACCGGCCCACTTGATACCCGCAGTGTCCTGCCACCCCACATAGGCGGGCATGGCGTTCATGAAACCTTCGTAGGGGGGGAATGAGGCCGTTTCGCCAAGGTCAAGGCCCACCTTTGTCGGGTTGACGACGGTCCCCTCTCCCATACCCCTGAAGGTTTTTTCCACGGCCTCGACGACATCCTTCATGGTAATCAGTCGCTGGACTTCTTTCTGGCTCAAAAGACGTGTCTCGAACATTCCCTTTCCTCCCTTTCCCGTTCATCCCCTGTTTGCACGCACCCGTGGGGATCGTTTATCTTCACTGAATCACCGTACCTCCAGGACAGCCGGAACATTTTTCAAGCCAATCAGCCTTAAGGCGCTCGGCTGTTTCCGTTGATCCAAGCCCGCCCAGCATGGTGCCCCGAAGCTCCGCCGGAAGGAGCACCTGAACGTTTCGGAGGGCATCCACCACTTCATCGGGCGGAATGACGCTCCTGATGCCCGCGAGAGCCATGTCTGCGGCAGCGAATGCGTTTGCGACACCGACGGCATTCCGCTTGATACAGGGGACCTCCACGGGGCCTGCAACGGGATCGCAGACAAGCCCCAGCAGATTTTTCAAGGCAAGCGCCACCGCTTCGGCGGTCTGTTCGGCCGTTCCACCCCCGATTTGTACAAGTGCCGCTGCAGCCATGGCGGAAGCGACGCCGATTTCGGACTGGCACCCCCCGACAGCTCCGGAAACAGGCGCTTTGGAGGCAATGAGCGCTCCGTAAACTCCACTCACCAGGAGGCCGTCAATGACGGTTTCCCTCTCGGCGGGAAGGACCTCGGCAACGGCCGACAGGATCCCGGGCAACACGCCGCAGGAACCCGCCGTCGGTGCCGCGCAAACCCTTCCCATGGAGGCGTTCACTTCCATGGCGCTGATCGCCCTGGCGATGGCGAGGGGAAGGACCCCTCCGGAAAGTGTTTTGCCCTGTCCGAAGGCATCCAGCATTCTTTTCGCGTCATCTCCAGGCATCAAGCCCCCGACCATGTCGTTTTGCCCTGAAAGACCCTTTCGTGCTGATTCCTCCATCACATCCCAAAGATGAGCCATCTTCGCGCGTACGGCTTCCCTGACCAGTGAGCTCCGGCTTCTCTCATATTCTTCAATGATTTCGGGAAGGCCCCTCCCTGTTTTTTCAACCAGGCCGAGCATCTCTTTTACTGTCACGAACAAAGGCTCCCCTGCCGCACTTCCGTAGTCGTACAGGCACGGCAGAAGGCGCACTTTTCTGACTGTTTCCGATTCTGTGATCCTTTCCAGCTCACCGGCTTCCAGGGGATCTTCAAGAGGCACGATGATCAGGGTTCCGCCGTTTTTGCGGGAACGGACGCCCCTGGAGGCCAGTCCCTGCAGGGGCGTTGGAACGTCCGCTCCATCAAGAAAGACCAGCAGGGTTTCGCGTTTCCCGCGCAACTCGACGGGATTTCCGTCGACAGAGGCAACCAGGATTTCCCCTCCCCCGACGGTCACTGTTTCCATGCTTGTTCTCCCTTCGTCAGTCGTGATGTCAAGATCTATGGCATTGGGATTTTTCCCGCTCGAAGGGAGAGGATGGATTCGGACCTTGAGGCCCCGCTTCTTCGCCTCTTCATAGGCGGTTCGTACACGGGGGTCATCCACGTTCATTCCCAAAAGACCCGCCACGACACCGGAATCCGTCATATGGCCCCTGTAGGTTCGCGACAGGGGGCCATAGAATGTGATATCGACTTCTCTCGGCGTCCCCCCGGCGACATGCCCCGCAATGAGTCCGATCCGGACCGCACCAGCGGTATGAGAACTGGAGGGTCCCGTCATGACCGGTCCGAGTATGTCGAAAATGCTTCCAGGTGCGCGGGTTGTGCTCATCCCGATTCAGGCCCTTTCCCCACTGAAACCGGTGCTGAGTGTTTTCGCGATTTCTTCCCGCCCGGCGCTTTGGAGACCGAGTTTTTCAAGCGTTCGGCCCTCTTCGTAGAAATCCCTGTCGTTGATCGTCCCGGCCAGAAGGATGACAGACTCTATAAGCGGGCAGGGGACTCCGAGAGCCCTTCCGAAGGACGCCACAGGGACCAGAAGAAAGGGAACATCTTCCGTAAGGTATCGGTATGACACGGATTTCGGGGCATCGGCCCCGTGTCCCCCATAGACGTCGCTGCTTTGGAGCACATCGTAGAGGGTATCGCCCTCCAGGCTGTATGTCTCCTTGAGCCATTGAACCTGGGACTGGAGATCGTAACCCAGGGCCTTCCCTATGGCGAGACGCTCCTTGTCGATGCCTTCTGCCACCTTGCAGACGGAGGGGCTCATTCCGTCGGTATAAAAGCGGAAATTCCCCTTCTCCGACTCGATCCGGCCGGCGTTGAGGACCATGGTCGCGCAATGTACGACCATGTTCAGGTTCGACAGGGAGGTTTCAAGCACATCGGCGGCTTCTATAATCGGTGTCGGGAACATGTCACGGATAGCATCGAAAAGTTCTGAACTTCTTGCCGATGGGAAAGCGCCCGCCATCACCTTGGTTTTCACACCCCAGATGTCAACGATTCCCGGTTCAACCTGCCGGCAGGCATAGGGCAACGTGTTGGTTTCCCCCAAAAGCGGCATGGGCCGGCCTTCTTTTTTCAGCCAGGTGGCGATCTCCAGAGGACCGAAATTTCCCGGGATGAAAATGACGATCATGTTTTCCCCGAGATAAGGCGCCGCGAGCTCCATGAAAGGCTGCTGGGCAAAGGAGGGAGCCACGATATAGACCACATCGGCACCCTCGAGGGCCTCCTTCGCGTCCACCGTCGCCCTGTCAAGCCTGCCGAAACCTTTGAGGCTTCCCCTCAGTTCTATACCACCGGCACCGGCTATGGAATCCATCTTTTCACCGAAATCGGGATGTTCGAAAAGCCGGACGTCATACCCTTTCAGCGCCAGGTGACCCGCGAGAGCCTGGCCTCCGTTCCCGGCTCCAAGGACCGCAACTGCAGGTTTCATCATATATTCACCCTTTCTTTATTTACTTGACGTATCCGAGAACCGTCGGCAACCACATGGACAGCGGAGGCCAGTAGGTCGTCAAAAAGACTACAGGCACATACCCAAGCAGCAAAAAGACCATCGTCGGTTTCAGAATATCCGTGAATTCGCAGTTCCCCACGCGCATTCCCAGATACAGGATGCTGGCGTAAGGCGGAGTCACTCCACCCATGGCGAGATTGGTCCCCATGATGGCCGCAAGCTGGATGGGGCTCATGCCCATCTCCACCACCAGGGGAAGCAGAAGCGGCGCCAGGAGGATGATCCCTGTCACGTCGTTGACGATCATACCGACCACAAAAAGGAAAAGGTTGATCAGCATCAGTATGACAAAATAGTTGTCCGTGAGACGGAACACCAGCTGTACGAGCATCTGGGGGACCCTGAGCATGACGAAGGTCTGGCTGAGGATCAGCGTGAAGATGATCATCGTCATGATGGCGCCCACCGAGGTGGCCGCTTCACGCACGATCGGGACGAAGTTTTTCACCGTCAGGCCTTTGTAAATGAAAAAACCGATCGGGAAGGCCAGCACGGCGGCCACGGCGGCGGCTTCGGTCGGCGTGAAGACACCACCATAGATCCCACCGAGGATAACAAAGGGAATGGAAAGAGCGGGAATCGCCCGGACAAAACGCACGGGCATTTCTTTTCTCTTCTGCTTCAGGATCTTCGGGTCTTCTAGAACGAGGTTGGGCATCCGGCGGGCCCAGACCAGGTTGATCGCCGAAAAAAGCAGTGTAATCAGGATCCCGGGACCCACAGTGGCCAGGAAGCACGCCAAGATCGACGTTTCGGTAATCCATCCGTAGATGATCATGATGACACTGGGAGGGATGAGAAGGCCCAGGATGGAAGAAACGGTTACCAGCGCCGTCGCGTAGCCCCGGGGATATCCTTGCTCGACCATTCGCGGGATCATGATAGGCCCCGTTGCCGCCACACCGGTAAAGCCGCTTCCCGATATCGCACCGATAAGGGCGCAGGTCACAGCGCACACGACCCCTATCCCGCCCTTGATCTTTCCGACGAAAAGGTCCACGAAATCCAGGAGCTTGTCGGCGATCCCGCTGTTGGCCATCAGGACGCCGGCAAAAATAAACAATGGGCTTGCCAGGAGAACCATGTTGATCATCTGGTTGAAGCCCCACATCATCATGCTGGCCATGGAAACCTGCCCGAAGAAACTCAAAAAAAGGAGTGCACCTCCGAAACAGAAAGGCAGCGGCACACTCATGATGAGGAGCACCACCAGGACTACGAAATCCAGAAAAACGACAGTCGCGAGGCTCATGAGGTCGCTTCCTCCTTCCCGCTCAACAGCGATTTGAAGCGGAGCAGATGATCAGCCAGCTCAACCACGGTGTAGAAAGCCATGAGAACCAGACAAATGAACAGGGCGCTTTCACCGTAAAAGAGGGGGATATACAGAAGGTTGCTCGTTTTCCACACCTTGAGTGAATAGAGGAAATATTCGTAGGCCCAGTAGGTGAGCCAGAGGCAGACTCCCAGGGAAATGAGCGATTTCAAGACGTCGAGAACCCGGAGTGTGAAGGGGTTTGTTATGTATACGCTGAGCACATTGCATTCGATATGCTTTCTCTCCATCGAAGCATTCGCTCCCCCGAGCATGTACAACCATATTGCCGGGAACAAGGTCAGCTCCTCGATGCCCATCAGGGGCATCCGCAATACGTAGCGCATGATGACCTGGGCAAAGACAAGGATCGTCACGCCGAACATGAGAAATGACAGCACAAGTCCCTGGATCCTGAAGAGAAAGCGCCACAGCGCCTCGGCCGAACTTTTTACAGACATGTTCTCCCTCCCTTTCGATCTGAAGATATGGAACTTCCTTCGGGGAATTCCCCCGATAATTCCACCGAATTCCATCCCTTGAAGGTAGTATTGTTCTATTGTAGGATATTTCCGGATGTTGTTTCAGCATATTAACAGAAGGCCCTACTGTCAACAAATGAGCCAGCTATTTTTAGAGTGTATATTGTATGGAATTTCAGGAATCCATGATGGGGTAGCCTGACTTTTCCTATATAATTGATACGTAATCTCGGGTACCTATTGGAAAGAGGTGCAGTCATGCTGAAACCTGTCGAAAGATCAACCCTTTATGAGTCCGTTCTGAAAGAGATGCTTTCGGCAATCAAAAAAGGGTACTGGAAGCCAGGGGAACGGATACCCGGAGAAATGGCTCTCGCTGCAAGGTTCGGTGTCAGCCGGAACTGTATTCGCGAAGTCATGAAAGCCTTGAACTTTTTCGGCATCATCGACGCAAAGCCCGGGCAGGGGACCTTCCTGTCCGAAAACGCCTTGCGGAATATCCGCAACACGGAGCTGCTGCGGCTGATCTCGGGCCAATCCTCACTTATCGAGCTGATGGAAGTCCGCCTGCTGATCGAGGCACAGGCCGCGTATTGGGCCGCCGAGCGGGCGACACAAGAAGATATCGCCTCACTTCAGGACATCCTGGACGAAGAAAAGGCCAGATCTGAACCTGCTGTCGATATCCATGCGCAGTTTCATGATGCCATTGTGAATCTTTCGGGGAACAAACTGTTGACCCACCTGTACAACTCGATCCGGACGGAAATATCCTTTCAGAGAAAGAAATTCGAGAAATGGCCGCCGGGGAAACTGCGTGCCTTTGCCCGACAGCACCAGGAAATCCTGGACAAGATAAAGAACAGAGACCCTCAGGGGGCCAGGGACCTCATGCAGGAACACATCATGGGCGGCCTGCATCTCACCCTGGATGTGGAAGAAACGAAAGAAGGGGCTTCAAGCAAGACTCTGTGAAACCTCAAGAATCCCCTCGGCCAACCAGGTTGCCCTTCAAAAGGCGGTGACCATAATATCGCCTGCAAACCCCCACGCCATTTTGGGTATTCAGGATGTTTGTAAGGCCCGTCATGACCAGAAGACCCGCCGGGGCCACGCCGCTGACGGCGAAATAGCCTACCGAAAGGGGCAGGAGCGTTCCCACGTCCCCGAAAGACCCTCCAAGCTCCCGGAGGTTGAATTCAAAACCCCCGAACTTCGCGGCCGCTTCCCTTCGTCAAGGATAGAGGTCGGTGCTGACATACTTCAGGCCCGAGTCGCAGACGAGAAAGACAAGGGTTTTTCCACGTTCCCGTCCACGAAGGAGCCGGGCTGCGGCAAAGACGTGGGCTCCTGTGGAAAATCCCCCGAAGACACCCTCATGTTCCGCCAGGGCCCTCGCCCCCTCCATGGCCTCCTCGTCGGTCACCGTCAGGTACTCCGTCACAAGTGAGGGGTCAATAAAACCCAGGTCCCGGCTGTATCCGCCCCCCTGGATCCTGTGGTTCGGGTTGGTCACCTTCCCTCCCGCAAGCCATGGGGACGAAGCCGGTTCCAGCAGGTAGCATCGGATTCGGGGGTTGTGCTTTTTCAGGGCCTTCGAGCACCCTGCGAAGGACCCGCCGGTACCGGCGAAATCGACGAATCCGTCAAGCCGCCCCCCGGTCTGTTCCCATATCTCCTCCCCCGTGCCGAATTCGTGGGCGTGAACGTTCCCTTCCAGACTGAACTGATCGGCCCTGAAGGCCCCAAGTTCGTCCACCAGCTCTCGGGTCCGCTCCTCCACGAGCTGGAGGTCTTCACCCGAAACCTGTCCCGGCGGCGAGCCCGGAGCCTGGTCGACAAGAATCACTTCGGCACCGAGGGCGCGCATCATCCGCGCCCGCTCCATGGAATTGCCCCTGGACATGACGGCGTAGAAGGGGTACCCCTTGACGCCGCAAACGATGGCGAGCCCCGTTCCGGTATTGCCGCTGGTGAGCTCCACAACGGGTCTTCCCGACTGAAGCTCCCCGGATGCCTCGGCCTCTTCCACCATCCTCAGCGCAATGCGGTCCTTCTTGCTGCATCCCGGGTTGAGGTTTTCCAGCTTCGCGAGGAGGGTCCCCTCCAGCTCCCAGGCTTTCCGGAGCCGGTCGAGCCGCACCATGGGCGTCTTTCCGATCACGTCGAGGACACTGTCTTTCACGGGTTCCACGCAGGATCACTCCTTTTTGCTTTTGCACTCAGCTCTTTTTCCCGTGCCATACCACGCTGTACAAGTCGTCGCGGCGGCTCTGGAGGCTTCTCACGCTGCCCGTCGCACGGAGTTCCTTCAGCAGGTCGATATCCAGGTCCGCGATGAGGGCCATTTCCGTGTTCGGCGTCGCCTCGGCCGCAATGGCATCGTGGGGAAAGGCGAAATCCGAGGGCGTGAGCACCGCCGCCTGGGAGTACTGGATGTCCATGTTTTCCACTTTCGGGATGTTCCCCACGCTGCCCGATATGGCTACATAGCACTCGTTTTCGATGGCTCTCGCCTGGGCACAGTGCCTGACCCTGAGATAGCCGTTTCTGGTATCCGTCCAGAACGGGACGAGAAGAATCGTCATTCCCTGATCCGCCAAAAGGCGCGGGAGTTCCGGGAACTCCACGTCATAGCAGACGAGGATGCCGATTTTGCCCACGTCGGTGTCGAAAACCTTGAGGTCGTTCCCTCCCTGGAGCCCCCAGGTCATGTATTCGTCGGGGGTGATGTGGAGCTTGTACTGCTTGTCCCAGGTCCCGTCACGCCGGCAGAGGAAACAGACATTGTACAGGGCCCCGTCCCGGTACTCGGGGACGCTCCCGGAAACGATATTGATGTTGTAGCTCATGGCCATCTCGATCAGGGCGTCCCTGAGGGGTTCCGTATGCTCCGCCAGGGAGCGCATGGCTTCCGGTGGGTCTTTTTGGTCATACTGGGCGATGAGGGGGACGTTGAAAAGCTCGGGGAAGAGGATGAGGTCCGCGTTGTACCCAGCCACGGCATCCACGAAAAATTCAACCTGCTGGATGAAGTTCTCGAAGGATCCAAAAAGCCGCATCTGCCACTGGACGACACCCNNCAGGCGGACGTAGGTCTTGACCCGGGGGATGAGCCTTCGCTTTTCCTCGTAGTAGATGTTGTTCCATTCGAGGATGACCCCGAATCCCTTCGACTTGTGGTCTTCGGGCCAGTATCCCGGCACCACTTTCTTGTAATGGAAGTCGTTGCTCAGCTGGAAACTCAGTACGGGGTCAATGATCTCGCGGTTTTTGACCATCTGGACGTATCTTCCGGGCTTCATTTCATCGGCATACTTCGCGTAGCCCGGAATCCGGCCACCGATGATGATCCCCTTGAGGTTGAGCGTTTCGCAGAGTTCCTTCCTGGCGTCGTAAAGGCGCCTCCCCAGCCGCATCTCCCGATATTCGGGGTGGACAAAGACATCGATGCCGTACAGGTAGTCGCCGTCGGGGTCATGGTTTTTCAGTGTCCCGTCGCCGACGATTCGGTCATAGGTGTGCTGTTCCCCGTACACCGACGCATCGATGATCAATGACAATGCCGCCGCGACGACGGTCCCCTTGTCCTCTATGCAGAGCTGACCCTCGGGAAACCGGGAGATCATCGCCTCGAACTGTTCCCGGGTCCAGGCTCCCCCCATGGTTGGATAAATGAAATCCATGATCTTTCGGACATCATCGAAATCGTCCAGCTTCAGTTGTCTGAGGTGCAGCTTGTGGTCGAACTGGTGCTTTTCATCCATGAATATCGTCTCTCCTTCGCGAACCATGTTTCTTTTCTGCTTTGCATCTTCCCGTGCCCCGACGTTCAGAGGCCGAACATGCCGTCCCACAACCCCCGGAAAAAACGGACGGCACATTGCCCCAGTGTACGGGTATTGTAGCCGCCCTCCTGGACGACGAGAACCGGGATTTTCAAGCGGCCAACGGCCCTTCCACTGTCTTCGAAATCCGCAGGGGACAGGTCCCAGGATCCGGTGGGGTCTTTTTTCGACGTGTCCAGCCCCAGGCAGAGGACAACAAAAGCCGGGGCAAACCGGCGGATCCGCCCGAGAACCTTCTCGTGTCCCGCCTCATACCGCCTTCCGTCCACGGACTCCGGCAGGGGAATGCTGACATTGTAACCCATTCCTTTGCCCGCACTCTTCTCTTCAGCAAAGCCGGAAAAAACAGGAATAGGCGAAACCGGGGTAACCATGCATGGAAAGGGTCAGCACATCCCTTCGATTCCAGAAAACATCCTGCCCCGGGCACAGCGAAGGGTCGTCGGGAAGGCACTGACAAAAATTCCGATGCAGCCGAAAACGGCGGTTTCTTCACGGAGCCGCCTGTAGAGTGCCTCCCCCACGCCGCGCCCCGTCTGTGAACCCGCTGCGCGATCCAGTCCAGGCAGCAAAAGGACAAAATCCGCGACTTGCTCAAGAACCCTGGCGTTTGCCGGACTGATGCCATCCTACACCCGCAGTATGCGGAACATTGTGGCTCCTCCCCGGGAAGATCCTTGATAAGACGCCAGAATATGGCCCTATGAAAACGGTTTTGCGTCATAAGACGACAAAGCGATACAGGAGTTGACGTCCTTGTCAGAATATGTATACTAGGATCCAGGATACATGGATTCAAAAAGGAGCCGGGAGGTGAACCATGTCGGAAATACTCAGTCCCCTTTCGGAAGAAAGCTACATGCCCGTCAGGATCGTCGTCTATGAGACCCTTCGTGAAGCCATCTTCAAGAGAGAGCTCAAGCCCGGCGACAAGCTCGTCGAAAACGACCTTGCCGAGAAACTCGACGTCAGCCGGACGCCCGTCCGGGAGGCTTTGAGAATGCTTGAATCCGAAGGCCTCATCGACCGCGTCCCCCGAAAAGGACTTTTCGTCAAAGGTTTCACCGCCGAGGACGTTATCGAGATCTACTCCATCCGCCAGGCTCTCGAGGCTCTCGCCATCCGGATCTGCTGCCGAAGGATCACCAAAGATGAACTTACTGAACTCAAGGACCTCTACGCCAAAATGGTGGACGCTTTTGAAAGCGGCGACGACGTGCGCCTTTTCAAGCATTCCCAGAAATTCAACGAGGCGATCGTGGCTCCTGCAAAAATGCCGCGGCTTTTGAACCTGCTTGGCACCTACCATGAATACCTCAGGCGTTTCAGGGCCGTTTCCTTCAGCAAGTCGCCCCGCAAGGCCCAGGCACTGAAAGAACACGGGCAGATCCTGCAGGCCGTCATCGACCGCGACGAAGACCGGGCCGAGCACCTTGTCAAGACACATCTCGAAAATGCCATCAAGGGCCTGGTAGCGGAGATGGACCATGAGGGCCCCGGGGAACGAAAAAGAAGCAGAAAAACCCCCGAAACTCTTTCGGGCCGGAAATAACAGGCAAAAAGGTCATGCTTCGTCGTGCGGGTATCCTTTTGAGAGAAAAGACAAGGAGGGATATGAAGGAGAAGGAAAGAACCAGTCTTCTGCGAAGTCATTCACCGGTTGGGATCACTTTTGCCCGAAACCAGGAGAGAAACAGAGGAGGTATGTGCGAATGAAAAGGCAAACCACGAAATTTCTGGCGCTTCTTCTTGCAGCCCTGATGGTCTTCGGTCTCGCGGCCGTTGCCTCGGCGGCGGACTGGAAACCGACAAAACCCATCGAGATCGTCGCGCCCGCGGGTCCGGGCGGCGGCTGGGACCTGCTGTCAAGGACCGTCAAGAAAGCCCTCGAGGAGGAAAACATCGTCGACCAGCCGATCATAATCACCAACATGCCCGGCGGCGGAGGCGCCACGGGGTGGACTTACCTCAAAGGCAAAAAGGGAGAGGGCGAATACCTGGCCGCCAACTCGAGCCTCATCCTGCTCAATAACCTGCTCGGAAAAAGCGACCTGACCTTCAGGGATTTCACCGTCATCGCCAACCTGCAGGCCGAATGGGAGACAGTGGCCGTCGCATCGGACTCCCCTTATGACAACCTGAAAGACTTCTTCGCCGCACTCAAGGAAAACCCTGAAAAAATGCCCATCGGCGTTGGCCCGACACTCGGAAACGACGACCACATCCAGTTTTTGATGCTGGCCAAGCACTTCGGCGTGAATCCAGCAGACATCAAGTTCGTCGTCTATCCGGAAACAGCCGCAGGCCAGATCCCGGCCCTTCTCGGCGGACACATCAAGGCCATCACCATAAGCCTCGCCGAGCCCCTGGAACAGGCAAAAGCGGGCAACCTCAAACTTCTCGGCGTCTCTTCGCCTGAACGGGTGGATGTTGTTCCTGACGTGCCAACATACAAGGAACAGGGCGTCGACCTGGTCTTCCCCCACTGGCGAGGCCTCATGGCGGCTCCGGGCCTCTCTGAGGAGCAGCTCGCCTTCTGGAAGGAAGCCATGGACAAGATGGTGGCCAGTGAAACCTGGAAGAAGTCCCTTGAAAACCTTGGATGGGACCAGTTCTATCAGCCACACGAGGAATACAAGGAATATCTCGCTGAACAGGAAGTGGAGATCAAGGACCTCCTTGAACAGGTGGGCCTGATCAAGAAATAGCAAAACTTCACGGCATTGAAGAGCATCAGTCGCGACGGGGCGGCAATATTGCCCCGTCGCGTTTCCCAAGGAGGATTCTCCCATGACGAAAAACCAGATATCCGGCCTGATTGCCGTTATCTTCGGTTCGGTCTATCTTTTAATGGCGATGCAAATCCCCCGGGCAGCTATCGGCGACAAGATCGGCCCGAAAATGTTCCCGATCCTGGTAGGAATCATAGCCGTGGTGTGCGGTACGCTGCTCATTTTGAGGGAACTCAAGATTCCGAAAGAGGACAGGATTCCCTTTGACTGGGCTTTCAACACTGAAAAACAGATTTACATGAAGATCGTGATAACAATAATCCTGGGCATTATTTACGGGTTCACACTGAGGACCGCCGGGTACGTGATCACCACCATGCTCTTCATGTTCGCCATAACGTGGCTGATCAACGGCAGGCACTGGATCGAAAACACGCTGATCTCCCTTCTGTTTCCAGTGGTCACCTATACCGTCTTTGCCATCATGCTTGGATTGAGCCTGCCGAGGGGCTGGCTTTCTTTTCTGCCCTTCTAGGCGAGGAGGCTGTTGACAATGGAAACGATCATACAGAATCTCGGAATCGGACTGAACGAAGCCCTTACCGTAGCCAACATCACCTGGGTCTTCATCGGGGGGCTTTTGGGCACGATCATCGGGATGCTTCCAGGCCTTGGCCCGGCGACGGGAGTCGCCATCCTGATTCCCATAAGCTACGGGATGAACCCGACCACGGCACTTATCACCATGGCCGCCATTTATTACGGCGCCATGTTTGGCGGCTCCAGGGCATCGATCATGATCAACACGCCCGGGGACGCTTCGGCTATCGTTTCATGCTTTGACGGATACCCCATGACCCAAAACGGCGAAGCAGGCAAGGCCCTGGCGATTTCAGCCATCGCCTCTTTTATCGGTGGTGTCGTGGGGATGGTTTTTTTGATCTTTCTCGCCCTTCCCGTCGCCAATGCCGCGTTGAAGTTCGGCCCGGCCGAGATGTTCTCCCTCATGCTTTTCGCTCTCACAGCCACAGTCACCTTATCCCAGGGGAGCATGCTCAAGGGATTCATCGCCATGGCGATGGGGTTCATGCTCAGCACCATCGGTATCGACCCTCTTTCGGGCATGATGAGATATACTTTCGTTCCCGAACTGCAGGATGGGATCGATTTTCTCGTCGCCATGATCGGACTTTACGCTGTCGCAGAGGTTTTTAAAAACTACAGGAATCTCGAAGCCCGGTTCAGTGTCGATTCGAAATCGATCGGCAAGGTCTGGGTCCCCTGGCAGGATTTCAAGAAAACGATCCTTCCCATTATCCGCAGCTCGCCCCTCGGTTTTTTGATCGGCGTTCTGCCGGGAATGGGCGGAACCATAGCAACTTTTGTCTCCTATGCACTGGAGAAAACACTGAACAAGAACCCCCAGAAATTCGGCAAGGGAGCCATAGAAGGACTGGCCGCACCGGAAGCGGCGAACAACGCCTCTTCCTGCGGGGCCCTCGTCCCTCTTTTGACTCTTGGAATCCCGGGCAGCGGCACGACGGCCGTCATGCTTGGAGCACTCATGATGCTCGGCGTCCGTCCCGGCCCTATTCTCTTCCAGATGCATCCCGAGATCGCCTGGGGCGTGATTGCCTCGATGTTTCTCGGGAACATCCTCCTCGTTCTGATCAACCTGCCCCTCGCTGTGCCCCTTGTCCAGCTTCTGAGGGTCCCGCAGCGCCTGATGCTGCCCTTGATCCTGGGCATGGCCTTCATGGGGACCTATTTTCTCAATTACAGCGCCTTCGATTTCATCCTGGTCACATTGTTCGGTCTTGCGGGATATGTCTTCTGGAAACTCGAAATCCCCATACCGCCCCTTGTGCTGGCACTTATTCTGGGAGGGACCACGGAGCAGGCCTTCAGAAACGCCATGACCATATCCGGCAACGACATCCTCTTTTTCGTGGAGAAGCCGATTTCACTGGTGTTGCTTCTTTTGGCGTTCCTGTCGATCGTCTTTTCCATATACAAGGAGAGAAAAGCCGCCCGGCGAAGCTGAGGCCCGTGAGCACCCGCTTCAGCCTTCAGCATACCGGCGGATGACAAGAGAAGGATGATTGCAAATGGGATTGACTGTTTTCGAAAAAATCCTGAAAGCCCACCTGGTGGAAGGCTCCATGGAAAAGGGAGCGTGCGTGGCTCTTCGTATGGACCAGACTCTCACCCAGGACGCTACAGGGACCATGGCATGCCTCGAGTTTGAAGCCATAGGGATTCCCAGGGTCCAGACAGAGCTTTCCGTCAGCTACGTTGACCACAACATGATTCAGGGAGACTACAAGAACCCCGATGATCACCGGTTTCTCCAGGATTTTTCAACCCGGTACGGAATCATTTTCTCCAGGCCAGGCAACGGCATCTGCCATCATGTCCATCTCGAGCGTTTCGCCAGGCCGGGGAAAACGCTCATCGGCAGTGACTCTCACACGCCCACCGCCGGAGGCGTCGGGATGATTGCCATCGGCGCAGGCGGTCTGGACGTGGCACTGGCCATGGCCGGCGAACCCTTCACCATCACAATGCCCGAAGTTGTCAGGGTTTATCTGACCGGGCAGCTCCAGCCCTTTGTCTCGGCAAAAGACGTCATCCTTGAAATCCTCGGGAGGATCTCCGTCAAGGGAGGCGTCGGCAAGGTCCTGGAATATTCCGGGCCGGGGGTCGCAAGCCTGAACGTCCCGGAACGGGCAACCATGACGAACATGGGGGCCGAAACCGGGGCGACCACATCAATTTTCCCCAGCGACGGCATGACTCGGAGATGGCTCAGGGCCCAGGCCAGAGAATACCAGTGGACCTCCATCGAAGCTGACCCCGATGCCTCCTATGACGACATCCTCGAGATCGATCTTTCTCGTGTCGAGCCCATGGTTGCGAAGCCTTTTCAACCGGACAACGTGGTTCCCGTTTCGGAAATAGAGGGCACGCCCGTTGACCAGGTCATGTTCGGATCCTGCACCAATTCATCCCTCCGGGACATCATGGCCGTGCATCACATCCTGGCAGGCAGGACGGTGCACCCCCGCGTGGATGCCGGCATCTCGCCGGGAAGCCGCCAGGTCCTCCTTGAGAGCGCCTCTACAGGGACCCTGGACGGTTTGATCGCCTCAGGCGTCAGGATCCTCGAATCCAGTTGCGGCGCCTGCATCGGAATGGGTTTCGCCCCACCGACCGACGGCATCTCCCTCAGAACGATCAACAGGAACTTTCTCGGCCGCTGCGGGCACAAGTCAGGGAAAGTTTTCCTCGTGAGCCCCGAAGTCGCCGCCGCCTCGGCCATTACAGGGGAAATCACAGATCCGAGGTCCCTTGGCATCGAACCACGGGCTTTCGAGATGCCCGAAAAATTCCTGATAGATGACAGCATGCTCCTGGCACCCTCTGCCGAACCTGAAAAAATCAGGATACGAAGGGGCCCGAATATTGCGGCGCTCCCCGAAATGCCTCCCTTGCCCGGAAAAATCAACGGGGACGTTTTACTGAAAGTCGAAGATGACATCACCACGGACCACATCATCCCTGGCGGCGCGGGTATCCTCCCACTGCGCTCGAACATCCCCGAGATCTCGAAGCACACCTTCGAGGTTCTGGACCCGACCTTCCCCGACAGGGCCCTTGAAAAAGGCGGGGGATTCATCATAGGCGGGGAAAACTACGGGCAGGGTTCAAGCCGGGAACATGCCGCAATCGCTCCCCGCTACCTTGGTGTGAAAGCGGTCATCGTAAAGAGCTTCGCCAGGATCCACCTGGCCAACCTTGTAAATTTCGGAATTCTGCCCCTCGTCTTTGAAAATGCTGAAGATTATGACTCAATCAACCAGGGCGACAGGCTTTCCTTCGAAACCCATGCTCTTGATGAAGGGAACCGGGTGGAAATCGTAAACGAGTCCCGGGGGCGATCGATTCCGGCCCGTTCCCCCGTGAGCGAAAAAGACCTGCAAATCATCAGGGCAGGCGGACGGCTGGGCTACATCGGGAACCGCCGGAAAAACAACGTCGAAGGAAGCGGATAATCATGTCCCGATTTGAAGGATTGAAACTTTGTCGGTTCACTCCTCCCGATGAGGGCGAACCGATCCGTCGAGACGGAAACGGGCTCGAGGTGCCAGAAAACCCTGTTATCCCTTTCATCGAGGGAGACGGGGTGGGACCCGAAGTCACCAGGGCTATGCAACGCGTCATCAATGAGGCAGTGGCCGTTGCCTATGGGAAGAAAAAACGGCTTGTCTGGTGGGAAATTTTCGCAGGTGAAAAAAGCTTTCATTCCTGGGGTGAGTGGCTGCCAGAGGATACCCTCGATGCCGTGGGTTTTTTTAAAATCGCAATCAAGGGCCCCTTGACAACCCCGGTGGGAGGCGGCATCCGAAGCCTGAACGTGGCGATCCGCCAGCGGCTCGACCTTTTTGCCTGCGTCCGGCCCGTTCGATACTTCAACGGTGTACCCGCGCCGTTGAAGCACCCTGAAGATATCGACATGATCGTCTTCCGCGAGAATACGGAGGATGTGTACGCAGGGATCGAGTGGGAGGCCGGCTCTCCTGGTGCCGAAAGGTTCATTGACTTTCTGGCCAAAGAGATGGAAACGATTATTCGACCCGGCTCCGGTATCGGCGTCAAACCCATGTCTGAGCACGCGTCAAAGCGCCTGATGCGGATGGCCCTGAAATACGCGCGGCAAAAGGGCAAAAAAAGCATCACCATCGTCCACAAGGGAAATATCATGAAGTTCACCGAGGGAGCGTTCAGGCAATGGTGCTATGAAACCGCCGCCTCCGAATTTGGAGATTTCACGGTAACCGAGGACAATGTCGCCGGCGGCCCGGCATCGAAGGGGAAGATCCTGATCAAGGACCGCATCGCCGACGCCATGTTCCAGCAGATTTTGTTGCGACCCGGCGAATATGATGTCATCGTCACTCCAAATCTCAACGGCGATTACCTCTCGGACTCCCTCGCGGCCGCCGTGGGTGGACTCGGGTTGGCCCCTGGAGCCAATATGAACGACGATATCGCGTTTTTTGAAGCCACTCACGGAACGGCTCCGAAATACGCTGGCCTGGACAAGGTCAATCCTGGATCGCTGATCCTTTCGGCTGTCATGATGCTTGAACACCTCGGGTGGAACGAGGCGGCGGACCTGGTGCGCTTTGCAATGGAGAATGTCATCCGTTCCGGTACCGTAACCTATGACCTGGCGAGACAGATGGATGGAGCTAATGAAGTTTCCTGTTCCGGCTTCGCGGAGGCTCTTTGCCAAAGCATCAGGAAACAGGCCAATTAAGGAGCCCGTTCAATCCTGACGTACTCTTTGAATATTGGACAGGGAAGTGATCTCATGCCTGAAAACACGGCACCTTTGAACAGAACGGTCCAGTGCGGGACTCTTGAGTCCTCCGACTGTCTCGTCACCCTCTCAGCGTCGGAAACGCTCCGAATTGACTACCGGGGTGGAAATGCCGGACTCTTCCGGGACCGCGTGAAAACCATCGCTATGGAATTGCTCGGTCTTCATGGTTTGGAATCCGTAGCCCTTTCGGTTCAGGATAACGGCGCCCTCGAGGTCACCCTGAGGGCACGCATGGAAACCGCCATCGAGCGGTTTCTGCAGGGGAGGTGACGGCTTCCATGGACAAAGTTCTTCGCACGGTGCTGTATATCCCGGGAAACAGTCCGGGCATGATCCAGCACAGTCCTGTCTTCGGGGCTGATGCGGTGGCTCTGGATCTTGAGGATTCCGTTTCCATCCGTGAAAAGGATGCCGCCAGGAAACTGTTGGCGTCTTTTCTCGAGGTGCTTGATTTCGGCGACGTCTTCGTCTCTGTCAGGATCAACGGCGCCGGAACGCCCTATTTCGAGGACGACCTGAGGGCCATTGTCCCGAAGGCGCCTGCAGCGCTGCGGATACCGAAATGCGAATTTCCCGGAGATATTGAAAAGGCGGAAAAAATCATGTCTTTCCTGGAAGACGCATCGGGGATTCCACAAGGGTCGGTCAAGATCCATGCCATGATCGAAACGGCCCTCGGAGTGGAAAACGCCTTCAAAATCGCCTCGGCCGGACCAAGGGTCGAGGCACTTACCCTGGGGGGACAGGATCTTCTTGCCGACCTCGGTGTTCAGAAGACATCCCACGGGCGCGAGCTGCTCTACGCACGCTCAAAAGTCGTGACGGCCGCCCGGGCGGCCGGGAAAAAAGCCTTCGACACCGTCTGGACTGACATCAACGACACAAACGGCCTTTTGGAGGAGGCGCGCCTCGCGGCGGAGCTCGGTTTCGCCGGGAAGGCCGCCATACACCCGTCGCAGATCCATATCATCCATGAGGCTTACAGGCCGGATCCCGCCGAAGTATCAAGGGCACGGCGAATCATGTATTCCGCGTGTGAAGCCGAATCCCAGGGCCGCGGCGTATTTTCCGTTGACGGCCGCATGGTGGACGCCCCGGTCATTGAACGGGCACGTCATCTCCTCCGGCTCGCCGCCCTCTACGATGATCAAATGCAAGGGGGTGAAACTTCATGACCATGCATGCCAATGCAAAAGGGCGCCTGGTGCCCCTGTCCGTTCCCGGATGGGGCGGCTTCAGACCCTACGAAGGCCCCTTCAGCTTGATCGAAACGGAACCGGCCCGCCCAAGGCGGTGTCCCCCCATGAAGGCCCTGAGCCCCGGGTCCGTCAAGGTCACCAGGGATCTTCAGAAGGCCATCGAACGCTCCGGACTGCAGGACGGCATGACCATCTCCTTCCATCACCACCTCCGAAACGGAGACGCAGTGCTTCCTTTGGTTCTCGAAACCATCGCCGAAATGGGCATCAAGGACCTGACCCTTGCACCAAGTTCACTCACTGACGCCCATGAGTGCGTCGTCAGGTTTATCAGGCAGGGCGTTGTGACCAAAATCAGCACCTCTGGGCTCAGGGGGGAACTCGGAGCCGCCGTCTCACGAGGAGAACTGGACGTGCCCGTCATCATCAGGAGCCACGGAGGCCGGGCCCGGGCCATCGAAGAAGGATCGCTCCCCATTGACGTGGCCTTTATCGCCGCCCCGGCCTGTGACGATAAGGGGAACATCACCGGCTGCATGGGCCGTTCGGCCTGCGGGTCCCTCGGCTATGCCATCGTCGATGCCCGGTATGCGGCCCATGTGATCGCCCTGACGGACGACCCCGTACAGTTCCCGCTGGCCCCGAAAGTATCCATAAGCCAGAACCTGGTCGATCAGGTCGTGATCACCGACCATATAGGTGATCCCGCGAAGATTGCCACGGGCGCCGCTCGAATAACCCGGAACCCCGTTGACCTGAAGATCGCCAAAAACGCCTTCGACCTGATCGCTTCATCGGAGCTGATCGACCAGGGTTTTTCATTCCAGGTTGGAGTCGGCGGGGCAAGCCTTGCAGTGGCCTCCTTCCTCAGGGACTACATGTCCGAAAAGGGAATCAAGGGAAGCTTCGGACTCGGTGGAATCGGCGGTTACATGGTAGAGCTTCTGGAAGAAGGTCTTTTCGACGTCCTTTTTGACGTCCAGAGCTTCGACGCCAACGTAACCGGATCGCTCCTTGAAAATCCCAGGCACGTGGAAGTCGACGCATCGCTGTATGCGAACCCTTTTACGAAAGGTTGCCTCGTGAATGACCTCGATGTGGTCTGCCTGGCAGCCCTGGACATTGATACCGACTTCAACGTCAACGTCCTGACGGGACATGACGGTGTTCTGCGGGGGGCTTCCGGAGGTCACTGCGATACATCGGCCGGAGCGAAGCTCTCGGTGATTCTGGCGCCTTCCTTCAGGGGTGGAGTCCCAACCATCAAGGATGCCGTCCAGACCGTGGTGACACCAGGTGAAACCGTCGACGTCCTCGTCACCGAGCGGGGAATCTGCATTCACCCGAAGCGGGAGGACCTTCTCGAGAAAGCCCTGAAGGCGGGACTGCCCGTCAAGAATATCGGCCGACTCAAAGCAGAAGTCGAGAAACTCGCCGGCCGCCCCATGTTACCGGAAATGGACACGGACCAAGTCGTCGCCCTCGTCGAATACCGTGACGGCAGTCTGCTGGATTGTGTATACCGGACTCTCGACTCCTGAACATTCAAAGAGGCGGCACCCGCTTGCCGGATGCCGCCTCTTCCTCTGACTGCTTTGAGTCTATCGTATCGATCTATTAGACCTTTTCCACGTTTGCAGCCTGGGGCCCCTTGTCTCCCTGCACCACGTCAAACTCGACTCTCTGGCCTTCACTCAGCGTCTTGAAACCTTCCATCTGGATGGCGCTGAAGTGAACAAACACATCATTGCCTTCGTCAGTCGTGATGAACCCATAGCCCTTTGCCTCGTTGAACCATTTCACTGTTCCCTGCATTTCAGATATTGCCTCCCGAATAAGAATACGTCGATACAACTTCGATCGACTATTCAAAACAGTAAAGAAAATTCCCTTCCTTGTCAATGGAAGAGGCCCGGAATGGGCCTTTATACCATTTCCTCGTCATCTCGCCGCCAAAAAAAGACCTTTCAAAGTACTTCGAAAGATTTTTATTCGGGAATGAAATCGGGGAGATATTTCTTTTCTAGTTCACGGTACTTCGGGAAGCCGACCAAATCCTTGAAAAAACCGAATTCAGCGACAAGATCTGTGCGTCCTTCGGCGATACGATCTCCCTTTATTGCATCGAGGTAATCTACCATACCCTTGACAGCCGCAAAGAGCGGTCCCACGGGAATGCTGATGCGACCGACGCCAAGCTCCCTGAGGGTATCGATGTCTACCAGCGGCGTCTTGCCACCAGCGACGGCATCCATAAGGTTGATGCTCACCGGGGCATCAATGGAATCGATGATCTGCCTGATCTGTTCCACCGATCTGGGGGCCTCGACGAAAATCAGGTCGGCTCCTGCTTCCGCGTAGGCGTTGCCTCGCCTGATGGCCTCTTCAACGCCGGCAACGGCGATTGCATCGGTTCGAGCGTTGATGACAAAATCGGGGTCAAGTTCATCCCCGGCCTTTCTGCAGGCCTTGATTTTCAGGACCATCTCCTCCATGGGGACGATGCGTTTCCCTTCAAGGTGGCCGCACCGCTTCGGGAAAAGCTGATCCTCGATGTTCATTCCCGCGGCTCCGGCCTTTATGAATTCCCGGGTGACGTGCATGGCGTTCAGGGCGTTCCCATACCCAGTATCGGCGTCAACCATGACAGGGATATCAACACTGTCAATGATATTTTTCGAAAAGTGCAGGACCTCCGAAAATGACAGGAAGGCCATGTCGGGAAGGCCGAGGTAGGTCGCCGAAAGACCGAACCCACTGACCTGGAGAGCCTTGAAACCGGCCCTTTCGATCAGCTTTGCCGATATGGCATCATGCGCACCGGGACAAACCAGGGCTTTCCTCTCCTGGACGAGGTGTTTCAGTCGTGTGGACTTTTTCATGATATTCCCTCCATCGTTTCATTGGTGTTTTTCTCGATAAAGCCGTGGTGGTTCTGTTTCAACCCCTTCCCTTCCATTCCCTCCCCCCGGAATGGGAGGTGACGGGGAGGCCCTCCCCGCCACCTTTGATGATTGTCTCCCCTTTTTTTCGGGCGCGCATTTGCCTCCTATTCTTTTTCGAGGACTTTCAACTCAGCCGTCGCTTTTGTCCCCTTGTCACCGATCGCTTCCACAACATAGGTTCCCGCACCGGACATGACTTTCGGAATGCCTCCCCTTGGCTGCAGTACAAAGGTCCCGTTCTCTTTCACGGTGACAACGCCTCCGGTTCCAACAACACCGAAAGCATAGGGAACATCCCCGTCATTCAGTATGACCCGGACTTTTTCGCCCTTTTCAAAACCGCACCCGACGAAGACAAGTTTGTCACCGGGCACGCCTTTCTCGGGCACGATCACAAGGACAGCATCCTCAGCAGCGGCGGCAAGCCCCGCACCCATAGAAAATACCGCCACAAGGGCAATGACCATGACCAAAGCGAGAGTATTCATCTTTCTCATGTTTTTGCACCTCCGTCTCGGACAATGAGTTTCTTCCATTCGAGTTTCAATCCGGACAGACCACTCGATCAGATACAGTTCCCACCCGAATCCAGGCCTGCCCGGGTTGCCTTTATTTCGCCTCGTCAGCAGGACGCGCCAATCGTTTCTTTTGGAGCCTGTCAAGGCCCCAAACACCTGCCGCGACGGCCAGACCAATGAGAGAGACGTATTTGTTCGGGTACATGAGTGAGATACCGGCCGCAAGATACACCGCGCGTATGGGATACGCCAGGGTCCCTGAAAATCGGCCGAATAAAGAATAGGAGAGTAACAGGGCTCCGACAAAACCCGTTCCCGCAGCGATAAAGATGTTTGCCATTGGAGCCCTTCCAACGAGAGCCGGATTCAGGACGAAGAAATAGGGGATGATAAACGCAACGATCCCGAGTTTCACGGCCAGAAAACCCGTTTTCACCCAGTCACCCCCCGCAATTCCCGCTGCAACAATAGCCTGGGTACAGGTGGGCGGCGTCACTCCGCCCAAAAGAGCCCAGTAGATAAAAAACAGGTGAGCTGCAACTTCGTCGACCCCGAGCTTTAAAAGGGGCGGCACAAGGATGGAAAGACACAATACATACGTTGGCACCACCGGCAGTGATGTTCCCAACAGGAACGGGACTATAGTTGCAATAAAAAGTGACAGGATCAGGTTATCCCCACCGATGGACATGATAAGCCCGCTCAGCTTTGGCGCGATTCCCGTGATGCCGATCATGTTGACGAGAATATTGACGGCAACAAGAACCGGAACGATACGGGCAAGCCCGACGCCGCCGTCGCTCAAGGCGTTTCCGATATGCCTGAGTGCAGCCTTGATCCCGACGTTAGGAACTTCGCTGACGAAATAGACCACGAGACAGGCTACACAGGCGTAAAACCCAGCAAAAACCAGCGGGCGCCCGGTCCCTATCGAATAGAGCAGCACAGCCGTTGGAATAATGAGAGGCGCCATGCGACGGAAGGTCATGATTTCCTTCCAGGAAGGTATTTCCTCCTCGGGAACTGCACCGAGCCCGGCCTTCACGGTCTGGAAATGTACTCCACCCAACACCCCTGTATAGTAAAGAAGGCATGGGACAAGCGCATACCCAATGATCTTGATGTAGGGAATACCAAGAAACTCGGCCATCATGAACGCGGTTATGCTCATCAAAGGAGGCGTCACCCCGCCGCCCGTAGAAGCTATGGCCTCAACGGCCCCGGCAAAATCTTTGTTATACCCGAGTCGTTTCATGAGCGGGATGGTGTAATTCCCGGTAACGGAAACGTTCGCCACACCGCTGCCGGAAATACTGCCAAAAAGGGCACTCGCTATGACGGCTGTCTTTGCAGGGCCACCGGAATACCGCCCGGTGAGAGCCAGGGAAAGATCGATAAACGTCCGACCCCCTCCAGCCCCGGCGATCAGGGCTCCGAAGATGATAAACATGGCGATAAAGGTGGCCGACATCCCCGTGACGCTTCCATAGATACCGAGGGCGGACCAGTAAAGAGAGTTCAGGACATAGTTCAGCGAAAGCCCCTTGAGCTTCCACATGCCCGGGAAATACTCGCCGAAAAAGATGTAAAGCAGCAAAAGAACCACGAAAATCGGAATCGCCCACCCTACGGACCGCCTGGCGGCATCCAGTATGACGAGAATCAACGCTACTCCAAGGACAAGGTCAATCGTTCCCGCCGATCCAGGCCTCATGTAAATCTGCATGGCATGGGCCATTATGTTTATATTTGCGGCGAAAACGACTCCGATCTGGGCATAGTCGATCAGGCTCAACCCTTTTTCCGCCGCGCGCCGGCTGAACGGGAAAGCCAGAAGTGCCACGCTTAACCCCATGATGATGTGCAATGCCCTGAGCTGAATGTCCACCAGCGGTATGTACACGGGGACAATGAGCTGGGCTGCTGCAAAGAGAAGTCCTCCCCAGATGACGATTTGCGGTTTGAGTCCTTTTTCCTGGTTTTGGGTCGATTCCGTGGACATACACATCCCCTTTCCGGTCTAACCAAGGTCTTTTCCCCCTGACAATCGGGGGCGGGCGGCCGGTCTTCCCGCCCCCGCACGTTCCAGGCCTCTTTCCTTTACGCTATTTTTCCTCGTATTCCGGCGGAATAAAGCGTTCCGGAACATCAATACCCTGTTCTTTCGCGTACTGTACGAGTCCGGCATGGGCCGGGATTTCACCGCCGGGTGCGGCGTATTTGAAATAATCGGCGATTGGATCCCATCCCTTGACTCCGGAATAAGCCGCCGCCACTTCTTCGAATCCTTCAACATAGGCCTTAATGATCTTGTAGGCGGTTTCCTGGGACATTCGCGTCGAGGCAACGGCACCGACGATGGGGCACTCCTCGTACATCGGCCCGGCTTCCGGCAACTGTTTGATGGCGCCCTTTTCTGTTTTCAGGAAATTGAGATAGGGATAGACTTCCCGGACCTTCTCCACCTGCTCCTCGGTAAAACCGACGGCTGTGATGGGCGTCGTGAGGTTGACTTCGATGAGTGAGGAATCCATGGCGTCCATGGTACTTGACTTCTGCAAACCGACGATCTGTTTCTGCTTCAGCAGCGTTATTGCGTCTCCGTAAGCTGCAGGGCGGAATTTAACTCCCGTTCCGAGCACCTCGTCGATTTTCATCATATAATTCGCGCCGGACGAACCGGGCATCCCCGGGCAGAAGGATTTCCCTGCGAGGTCAGCCCAGTTTTTCACTCCCGAGTCTTCCCTGACGTATACCCTGTCGGCTATTATGTTCCGCACGAAAAGCCAGCGGACGTCCTTCCACTGTTCACCCTCAAAAGTGTCCATGCCCTTGTACATCTGCATGGCGGAAGGCAAGTCGACGCAGAAAGCGAAGTCGAAGGCGCCTTCTTTCATTCTCCGCAGATTGTCCAGGGCCGCTCCGCTTTCGACGACGGTCACCTTGACACCGATGTCGGCCTTGTTCATGACGGCCGCTCCGGTGACACACCAGGCATACAGCCCCGATGTGGACGAAGTGCTGCCCATGTTCAGGTACACCGTGTCATCGGCGGCCATGGAGGCTCCGGCACAAAGGCACATCGCCATAACAGCTGCCGTCAGTACAAGAAGTCTTTTTCTCATCTGCTTTCCCTCCTCTGTGGTACTTTTCGCGAAAACCCGTTTTCCCGGGATCTTTCCTGAAACATCTTCTTCTCCGCCATCTGTCTCTTCAGGGGAAACCACACCACCTCGCTTTTTTGGAGAAGATTTCACCGACTCGGCCGGTATCAGTCAGGGAGTTTGAAATCCCCGTGTTTTTTCAGGTAGGAAACCAGCCCGCCTTCGTTGATGATACCTACCATCACGGGAGCAAGGGGCTCAATCGGTACCACGGCTTTTGATCTCAAGTTCGTCACTCGTTGGGTGGAAAGATCTATTTCCAGCTCGTCGCCTGCCTCGATCCCCCTGGTATCACAGACAAAAGCCGGCAGGCCAAGATTTATGGCGTTTCTGTAAAATATGCGCGCGAAGGACCTGGCAAGCACCGCCCCGATTCCGGCATATTTGATGGCGATCGGCGCCTGTTCCCGGGAGGATCCGCAACCAAAGTTTTCCCCTGCCACGATGAAATCGCCGTAGGAAACTTTTTTTGAAAATTCCGGGTCGAGATCTTCAAACAGATGGGAAGCAAGAGAGTCATAATCAAGGGTTTTCGTGTATTTCCCCGCGATGATGTAATCGGTGTTGATGTCGTCACCAAAGATGTGGGCCTTGCCCCTGACGAATTGTTCCATCGCGTTCTACGCCCCTTTTCCTTCAAAAAAATCCCGGGGGTCGACAATGCGGCCTTCGAGAGCCGACGCAGCACATGTCGCGGGCGACGCCAGGAAAATCTCCGCCCGGTTGTTTCCCATCCGCCCTTTGAAATTACGGTTCGCCGTGGAAAGGACACGTTCACCATCCGAAGGGATGCCCTGGTGTGTTCCAGGGCACGGGCCACAGCCCGGCGGGATCACTGTCGCACCCGCTTCCACGAGAGCGGGAAGGATCCCCTCCTTCATGCTCTGGAGCATGACCTCCCGCGAGGCGGGGCAGACCAGAAGACGGACGTCCCTGCTGACCTTCCGCCCCCCGAGGATACCCGCGGCCACCCGGAGATCATCCAGGCGCCCGTTCGTGCAGGTCCCTATGAACACCTGGTGGATCTTTGTACCGGTTGCCTCCGTCACGGGGACGACGTTATCGACCGCATGCGGGCAGGCAACTTGCGGGGCAAGCCCACTGACATCCCATTCATACAGATCTGCAAAGGCGGCGTCAGGATCGTCGAAAACGGGTTCGAAAGGGCCCTGGGCTCTTTCTTCGAGCCACGAAAGGGTCACCTCATCGGCCTCCATGAATCCCGCCTTTGCCCCGCATTCGATGCTCATGTTGCACATGGTCAGGCGCTCGGACATCCCCATGTTTCGGATGATCTCCCCGGCGAATTCCAGGGCCAGGTAATCCGCTCCCGCCGCGCCGATTTTCCCGATGGTGTAAAGCATGAGATCCTTCGCAAAAACGCCCGGAGCCAGTCTTCCGCGGTAAATGATCTTGAGGACTTCCGGAACCTTGAGCCAGAGTTTGCCCGTCAGGAGGACCCCGCTCATGTCGGTGGAACCGATTCCGAAGGAAAGGGCGTTGACTGCGCCGTAGGTACAGGTGTGAGAATCGGTCCCCACGGCAAAATCGCCGGGCCTGACGTGACCTTCTTCCACAACGAGCTGGTGACATACCCCGTCTCCGACTTCGTAAAGCCTGATGGCCTGTTCAGAGACAAACTCGCGCAAAAGACTATGGAGCCCGCTGACACGTTCATTGGGGCTGGGAGCGGCATGGTCGAGCACAAAGAGAACTTTCGAGGGGTCCCACACCCTGTCCCGCCCGTATTTCCTGAAGGCTTGCACGGCGATGGGTCCGGTCGTGTCGTGACTCATGGCAAGATCAACTTCGGCGACGACGAAATCACCCGCTGTTACTTCCCTACCGCAATGCTTCGAAATGATCTTTTCTATTACCGTTCTGCCCATTGTCCGGCTCCTCCCCGGAGGCCGCTTTCAGCTGGTCATCCGTTCTGCTTCGTCAGAAGCCCGATGAAATCACCGATCTTTTCCACGTTCTCCAGTTCCTGTTCCGTCTCGATAATCTCGTCGAGACGTCCTTCATCCGGAAAGGCCCTTCCTGCAAGCTGTTTGAACTTCCAGATCAATTCTTCCCTTGTGAAGGGGTTTTTCGGATGTCCCTTTGGATATTCCTCCCTGATGTGGAATTTTCTGCCGTCTTTTATGGCAATATCGATTTTCACGGTATAACGGAGCGGCCTCGGAAGATTTTCGATCTCATCGTCGGCCACAACTTCGACTTTCTTCATGAAATCCAGGACCTTCGGGTCGCGCAGCTTTTCCTCGGTGAACTGTTCGACAAAGGCATTGCCCTCCAGGATCGTCACGGCACAGACATAGGGGTGGCTCAGTTGCGCGGCGGTCACACTCGTGATTTCCTGGTTCTGAAGAGCGTATTTCTGTGTAATAGAGGTGGTATGGACGGTTATTTTCTCGATATCTTCGGGAGTGATGTCCGGGTGTTCTTGCATGAATTTCTGCAGCCCCCCGATGGTGGTGTGCTTGCTGCGGCACGTGGAATAGTATTTCAGCCCTATACCCATCAGTTCCCAACGGTTTCCAAGGTCGCCGCATATTCTCTCCTTGTCGTAGACGTGGTCAGAGAAACAGTGATAGAAACCGCCGAACTCGTTTTCAAACACGTCTTCTATCCCGGTAAATCCTTCCTTGGCCAAAAGCCCTCCCAGTATGGCTCCTTCCGATGATCTCGAGGGGACAATACGTTTCGCCATGGAGGTGAACTGCACCGCCTGGAGCCCGCCGGCCCAATTCCCCGCTATGCCCATGGCATGCTTCGTCTGCTCGGCATCAAGGCCCAGGAATTTACTGACAGCCGCCGTGGAACCGAAACAACAGGTGCTGGCGGTGTTGTTGAAGCCCTGGTGGGCGATCTCCATTCCCACCGGTGCCGCTACGCGACAGGAAATTTCATAGGCCAGTGCTGCAGCCGTCAGGAAATCCTTTCCTGATACGGTCTCCATCATTTCCGCGAAAGAGGTCACACAACCCAAAACGCCGGTTCCAACGTGAATGATGCCATCGGTATGTGTATCGTCGAGCTCGAAGGAGTTTATTGAAGAGCCGTTGATCATCATAGCGGCAATCACCGAGGTCTTGAGGCCCGTTCCCCAGATGGAGGCTTCCTTTCTGTCCGTCCTCCCCATGAGGACTCTCCTGTAGATCTCACTCCACGGTGTTGTCGACCCGAAAAGACCACATCCGAAGTTGTCCAGCATGACATCCTTCAGGTGTGCGAGAACATCTTTGGGGATATCCTCGTATTTCAACCCGACAATAAATTCAGACAGTTGTTCATTGATCGTTTTGGCCATTTCCCGATTTTCCCCTTCCCTTTTTAGACTTTCGTCTCAAAACTCAAAAGCCTTGCAATATCCGCGGCTTTTTCTGTATTCCGGGCTCCCGCCGCGGCTTTGGCAATTTCCTCGCGGCGGCCGGAATCGATGACGTCGCCTGTGATGTCATCAAACTTGGCACGAAGTTCTTTTTCCGTCATGGGGTTTTCCGGGGAACCCTTGGCGTGATCCACCCTGTTTGCGTACCGGCTCCCGTTTATGTCAGTGATCTCAACGATCATGGAGCGCGGGTTCGGGTAGGCTTTCTGGATCTCGGGGTCCACCTCGATGACGGTTTTTCGAGCGATTTCCTGAACTTTATCGTCCTTTATCGCATCTTCCGTATAATCCTTCAGGCCTGCGCTCCCCCTGACGATAAGAGATCCGATACCGTACTGGAGACTCAGCCGCGCATGAAGGACCGAACGATAATCGGGGATATCCGAACCCTGTTTCGCATTTTTGTGCGTCCGTATGGTGATCCTGTCAATGTCTTCCGGCTTGAGGGGATGTTCGCGGAGAATATTCTGCACGGCCTCGATGCCGAAATGAACGTAACGGCAGCTGCAGAAGGGCTTGAAGTAGATCTTCAGGAACTTAAAATCTTTTCCCAGACCCTGCGTGATCGTCTCAAGGTCATACTCATCGGCGAAACAATGGCAAAAACCCAGCCCCCCCTCGATGACACCTTCGGGTCCCGTGAAACCCTTCCCGGCAAGCCGTGCAGCCAGAATCCCGTTTTTTGCTGCATTTCCTGGATGAAGATGCTTGACGATAGACCCGTCCAGCTCGTACTGGTTGATGCCCGCCGCCATGCTCCCGGCGATTCCCAGGGCATTGGTCATCTGGCCCGCGTCAAGACCAAGGAGTCGGCCTGCCGCGGTGGCTGTGCCGAAAACCGCCACCGTACCGGTGGGATGGAACCCCCTGAGATAATGAGACGGATTGACTGCGGTTCCTATCCGGAGGGAAACCTCATAACCTGCGATGAGCGCCTCCAGCATGGTTTTTCCGCTGCAGCCAGTTTCTTCGGCGAGGGCCAGGCATGTCGGAATAATGGATGAACCGGGATGGTAGGTGGCATGCTTGGACCCGTCATCCAGCTCAAGGGCGTGAGCCATCATGCCATTCGCGAGGGCCGCCGTGGCGGCACTTCGTTTCAATGATGGCCCTGCCACGGTCGCTGTCTGCTCTTCTCTGTGATCGGCGGCAATTTCCCTCGCTATCCGCCCGGTGGTCGAATGGTAACTTCCGGCGATAATGGTGCCCATGGTGTCGTAAAGACATTTCTTCGCCAGGTCGGTAACATCGTCCGGGAAATCCCCGTAACGGGAGGAACAGGCGAATTCAGCCAGCTGCTGCGCAAGTGTGGTCACGAAATCGCCTCCTTTTCAGATCCGGACTTCCTCATTTTTCCCATCTTCAGATGCCTTCATTCTTCCCAAGGTATTTCCAGGCTGAAAAGCGGCGCATATTGCTGGCAGCCATAAACGTCCGTTTCCCCAGGACCACCGCTCGCCGTATCGCTCAGGAAGTTCGCCTTGATACCCATGCCCGGGTCAAAGAAGTGGAAATTCTCCACCTTCTCCACAGGGACTCGATAGGCCCTGGCGATGGCTTCCTTTGTCACGGCACCGCTTTCTTTCACCTTGTTGTATACTTCACGGTCGTCGAAAATGATTTCCATGGTGACCGCAAAATAGCCGGCATTCTTGCTCCGGATTGTTCGCGCCAGTTCGCAGATATTCTTTGTTTTCATCGGATACTCCTCCCGAAATGATTGATAATTTCTCCATAAGAGACGGAATCCACATCCCGCTTTACGGCGATTTCCCACAGCCCCTCAAAAAATTCCGGCCCATAGTGGGGTACGGTCATGGCCTTCAGCTTTTCGGTGTAGTCGCCGTCATCCACAGGGTTTTCGGGCTCACCCTTGGCCACAGGTATGGCCTTCTCGAAACGCCGACCGTTTTTCAGGAGGACCTCCATCCAGGCGCCTCGCTCTTCTGGATACTTCGCGTCCATGGCGGGATCAATTTCGATGGTCACCTTGCCGGCGGTATCCTGCAGCCTCTCGTCGGACAGTACTTCCTCCGTGTAGTCCTGGAGCGTCACGTTCCCCCGGTCAAGCGCCAGCGCCACAGAAAAGGGCATACTGAACATGGCCTCTTCAAAGCTTCGGGGGTGACGGATCTGACCCACCTCGGCGTTGCCCAGGCTGTAGGTCCTGACCCGGACGGCTTCCACGTCATCGAGCGTACACCCGAGCTCTTCCCGGGCTTCCCTCGCCAGGTCGATGGCCGCGTGGCAGTGGCGGCAAGTGGGGTAAAGCTTTGTGTAGGTGTTCATGATCTCCCAGCGGTTTCCGAGATCCCCCATGAGGGCATCTTCGGAATATTCGCCGGCGCACATGGCCTTCAGCCACCCGTGGACCCCCTCGTACATCGTCCGCGGAGATTTCGCGCCCCTGGCCGCAAGATCAGCTGCAAGCACTCCTGCCATGGCCGCCTTGCCGGGTTGAAACGTCTTGATCCCCGGATGGTCGTGAAGCATCTCCTGGAGTCCCGCACTCTGCAGCCCGCCCATGGATATGGCGTAGGCCATGTGCTCCGGATCCAGCCCCAGAAGAAGGGCGCACCCAGCCGCCGCGCCGAGGCTCCCGCAGGTGCCAGTGGAATGGAAACCCCGCTTCAGGTGCGACGGGTTGATCGCGCGGGCGGACCGGAGCATCACGTCGTAGCCGATAACAATGGCAGATAGAATATCCTTGAAAGAACTCCCCTCCCGCTCGGCGACGGCAAGAACCGCCGGTATCACCGCCACAGCAGGGTGGGACGTCCCCCATCGGTGGCCGTCGTCGAGCTCGATGGCATGTCCCATGATTCCCATTGATGCCGCCGCGTTCATGGCGGGGACCTTTCTGTCAACACACAGGATCGTGGACTCCTTCTTGCCGCCCAGTTCGGAAACGTACTCGTTCCAGATTTTCCCGAAACCGCCTTCGCGGTGACCAACGGCCAGTTCCGAAAGAAAGTCCGCCAGCACCCGGCGGGCCTTTCCCGTTACTTCCCCTGGAATGGATTCGTAATTCCTTTCGGCGTAATACTCCGTCAGCTTCGTCAGATACGTCTGCATGAGCCGGCCTCCGGTTATTTGCCTACTGTCTCGAAAGCAAAACGGAAAATCCTGTCATCCAGTGGATCTTTCAATGTGAGAAGGTGGTCGATGGTCCAGCGGTAGCATTTATTTTTCGGATAGAGGGGTTCATCCGTCAGAAGGGCGACCGATCCGCCTGAGGAATTCATCTGGCCGGGATAACTCATGTAAAAGAAGCGGAACTTGGCGCATTTTGCAACGGAAGTCGCGAGCTCCTCGTCGCTGGAAACGACTTCGATCACTACGGCGAGTTCGTGGGATTGTGTTTTTTCAATGGGCTCAAGGTCTTTCATGACGGCATTCCTGCCGTAAACGTGGAAGTAGAGTTCGTATTGGTCATCCCTGGACGGACCGATGATGTCGGATACTTTCTTCCGCGTGTCTTCGAGGATTCTGTCGATGTTCCCTATGGCCCTCGTATCCCTGATTCCCACGAGATGATAGACCCTTTTCCCCACTTCGCCGGCACCTTCAAGCTTGACCTTGTAACTGCCGTCCGGCGAAGGAATGAATTTACTCTTTGAAACCCTGGTAATCCTGTCGGTTTCCGCCTTGTATTCCGATTCGTGCATGTCCAGGATCCCTCCCGGAACAGCCTGGGTGAAGGAATCCACCCGTTCGTACATGGAATGGGCGGCAACGCTGTGAGGCGTCGCACGCTGGTTCGGGTGCATGGGCTCTATGGTGAAGGAGTCCTGGTAAACCGTCGCGATGATCGATTCCTTGATCATCTGCGGCCAACAGACCAGGGATGCACATTCGGCTGCCTTGCCCATGTGGAGGCTGATGCCTTTCGGGAAACCCCTGAATACCGGATAGGCGGCAAGCACGGCGTCATCGCAGGCCCGACCCGCCATGATCACCTGCGCCCCTTCCTTGAGGGCATGCATGATTTGTTCCACACCCATGCTGGCCGTCACATTTGAAGTTTCGTCAAGAACCTTCTGCGTCAGAGCGTACGGTGCCCCAAGGGGCTCCGTCTCACCCTGCTCCATCCGCCGCGCAAGTTCCTTCTTGTCAACCTGGGAATATATCCTGGCCATTTTGAAGGGTTTCAGGCCATGTTTTTTTGCAATCTTCCGGATCAGCTCGGCATAGCGATCGACGGCGCTGTCCGTCCCGGTGGTGCTGCAGGAACCGACGATCATCGGGGCATCTTTTTTCAGGCTTTCAACAAGCATGACCTCGAGATCATGCTCCTCCCACTCCACAGGGTTATGCGGCTTGTCGGCACCAAGAAACGTGGGGCCTGCATCGGCCGTCCCTGCATCGGCGGCCAAACAGTCGATGTCCCGCTTGACCCCCTCGTAAAAAGAATCCTCCTCGATAATATTGTCACCAAGGTTCCCCGTGGACACCAGCAAAGAGAGTTTGTCCATTTCTGCGGCCTCCTTACGCTGCAAACATCCAGGCAAAATAAAAGGAATTTCCTATCCTTTTTTTGTGGAAGTCTATATCCGTTTTTTTTCTGCATTTACGATACTTGATGCGAATGTATTTTGTCAAGTTTATCTCTGATGACCGGTGAATAGTGGGAACCAAGATTGTAACAAAATGGGTACCGAAGGGATTTTGCTTATTTTCGTGGAAATGTGTTCTTTAGTTTTTTCACTCCCGGAAAAAAGGTCTCCCTTTTTACTCAGTCAGGATATTTGTAAAGATTTTAGGGAAGTATATTTCCATAATTTTATTTCTTGCGCGGATAATATAATCCGTCATTATTACCCGAAAAGCATGTAAAACGCATTTGCAGGGAGTGTCACTGCAGATTTTATAAAGCTGGTTCACCTGGTGAAATCACCGATTTTTTGGAAAGAATGCTGTTGATGGGGTATGATGTTTGTCCGTACAATTCTGAGCAAACAGGTGAAACGGATATACAGGAGGTCTGCTCCCTTGTCCCAACAGGAAACATATCCGAGCACGGTTGTCGAAATTCTCAGGAACCTCTATCTCTCAAACTTGCCGCTGCATTCCATTGATCTCAAGGAAGCCCTGAAAAAAGCGGGAATCATGCTTGATTCCCGCACCATCCGCTACCACATGTCCAATCTCGAAGAAGAAGGGATTGTCCGGCGCCTGGGGAAAAAAGGGGTGGTCCTTACCAAAAAGGGTATCGAGGAAGCCAAGACGCTTCTGGTCTTCGACAGGATCGGTCTTGCATCCCTGGAAACCCAGAAAATGCTTCTGGAATGTGATTTCGATATTGAACGTTGCCAGGGAAGACTTATTGTAAATGTCATCACCTGCCCCAAAAACAACATCACCGAGGCCCTCGAATGCCTGACCGAGGTTTCCAGATCTTCCGTAATCGTCTCCCCCCTGATTGGTCTTCTTGAGGAAGATCAGAAAATCTGGAACATCCGGATCGATCCAGGGCAGGTTGGCATCGCCGCTGTCTCTTCCACAAATTATGAATCCATCTTCAGACGCAGGGGCGTCCCGCTGGAAACTACATCGACGGGGCTATACAAACTGTGCGACGGCGCACCGAAAGGATTTATCGAAATCATCTGTCACTCAGGGACCACCATCAGTCCGGGACAGCTTCTGTGCCAGGGGCGTTATACACAGGTTATGAAATATATCGAAACAGGGTCAGGATATGTTACGGCGAGCATCAAGACATTTCCGTCGTTTTATTGCGATCAGGCAATGGATATCGCCGGGAATCTCGGGGAGAGACATTTCAACTCCGTTTTCGAAACGGGTTGTGTAATGCCCGAAAACTATCGCATGAGCATTCAGGACAGGAACAAGGGATACCTGCTTGTGTACGGCGGGGCGAATTATTTCGCTCCACTGATCGAGAGGGGGATCACCAGGGGAATCCATATAACTGGTGCACTTTTCAGGATGGAAGACATGATGACACCGGAAGAAGCCCTGGAAAAACTACGAAAAGGGGAATCCCTCTATCATCGCTTTTGAAGGCCGAATCATGACCCTGTTTTCCAGACACGTAAAGAAGCCCCGGATGGTGGCACCACCAGGGGCTTCTTTACGTGTCACCAGAAAACTTCAGGACCCGGTCCGGTTACCTCAGCCCCTGTGGGCGATCACCTCGATCTCCACGAGAACATCCTTCGGAAGGCGTGCCACTTCGACAAAAGCCCGCGCCGGATGATCGGCAGTGAAGTATTTTCCGTAGACCTCGTTGACGGCCGCAAAATCATCCATGTTTTTGGCGAACACGGTGGCTTTCACCACGTCACCGAATCCGAGGTTCTCCGATTCAAGGATGGCTCCAACGTTCTTGAGGACCTGCTCCGCCTGGGACGCTGCATCGGAACCGACGAGTTCGCCCTTTTGAGGGTCGAGACAGATCTGGCCGGAGACAAACAGGAAATTTCCCGCCCAGACGGCCTGGCTGTATGGGCCGATGGCCGCCGGCGCCTTGTCGGTTTTGACGATCTTTTTCATCTTTCATCCTCCTCGGGAATTGTAATTTACAAACCCGGATGGACTCCGGGATGTTTCCAACGGTAAAGGGGCAAATTCAGGATATTTTTTCCGCGGCCTCGTCCTCAGAATCGGGTCCTTCAGACCCGCTTGTTGCGGCCTCGTCAGATGAAGTTCCTTCAGAGGTATTGCCTCCCTGTTTCTTGCCTATCCCCAGGGCTTCAGGAGACAATTCGATTGAAAGCTCCACCCCTCCCCCCTCGGGGCGGAGTTCCGCCTTTTCCGGCTTGAGGTTCAGGAAGGGAATTTCCTCGAGGACTTCAGCGGTCACCTCAAGGGTTTTTTCGTCGAAATCATCAACAAGACCCTCTGCCTTTTTCAGGGCCTCCTTCAAACGCGGATCCAGCGAATCGGTGATATCCGGTTTTTCTCGTTCCGTACCCGCTATCGCACCTGTGGACCCCTTTCGTACCAGTTCCAGGTCGCCACGGCCAAAAACCTCGCCCGTGCCTGCAGGGGTAACATCGATTTCCATGGCGTCCTCTTCGGGTCTCGCCGGTGGTACCTTTTGGGCGGCTTTGACTTCAGGGTGCATTCCTTCCACGGAATTCCCGTCCGCGGGAGTGTCACCCCCGGGTTCGGCTACAGGTTGTGCCGAAGGGGTTTCTTCTTCAAATTTCCCCTGTTCCATTGTAAAAATGCCAAAGAGAACCCCTACCAAAAGGGCGGAAAGGACCAGAAGCAAAAGGGCCTTTTTTTTCGTGATCATCCAACTCCCCCCACAGGATACCATGCTTTGGGCCTCTTCAGATCAACCGCCTCGCGTTTCGCACCGAAAGGACCGCAAAGCCTGCAATGAGGGCTTCACCCGTAAGGAAGACCCACCAGTGAAAGGACTGCGGGACATAATTTCTGACCGCCTCACTGAAGGCCGCACTTCCGGTCGAAAAGCCGGAAGCCGCAAGCATGGCGGTGAAGTCCCAGACAAAGGAGGAAAAGATCAGCAGCGCCCCTCCGAAAAGCAGGCCCAACTCGAGGGGGCCCGTCCGAACCCGGTACCCGTTTTCCTCGAGGGTCACCAGAACGAGTGACATGACGATCATCGTCAGCGAGCACAATACGGGGGCGAGCACGGGGCCGACCCAGGTGACGGGAATAAGAAAAAGAACGTCCCAGGTCGAAAGCGACGGGGGCCACCCGGTAAAGGCCTTCAGCCCGATGTAGTAGACGATATCCCAGACGCCGAATATGAAGAGAAAGTACAGGAAGCGGTCGAGGACCCTTCTGCCGGCCAAAAAGGCGACGGAGCCGAGCATGACCAGCGTGGCCGCCTCGCGCCAAAGCTCGACGGCGAGGATCTTTCCCGGAATGTCGGCCACGGGGAAGGAGAACCCTTCGGGGTACCAGAGTTCGCGGATATACATGACGATCGCCGCCTCCAGAACACCCATGGCGATCCCGAAAACGGTCAGAACCGCAAATACCCCGAAAATGTTCCTCGAAACAGATTCAACGCCTCCCGTTATCCGTGACAGGGGCCTGTCCATGGAACACCTCCCTTCTCATGAGCCGGCGGCGGGACTCACCGGCAGGAAGTTATCGATAATCGTCCCTGGCGGGGTAAAAGGCATCGATGACACGGCAAAAGGTAACGCCCCTGGCCCGGTGCGGCACGCCTCCGGGCAGTACGAGGACGGAACCCGGTTCAAGTGTCCACGTCGAATCGCCCGACTTGATTTCCAGGGTGCCCTCGATGACGTTTACCACCTGTTCGTGTTCATGTGAGTGCTCCGGCAAAACGGCGTCCTTTTCGATCTCCCACCAGGCCATGGTCATATTCCTGGAATGCGCGAACTTCCCCTTGACACCCGGAACCACTTCCCTCGCCTCCAGGGCGTTCATGTCCGTCTTGCTGATCATTGGCCTTCCTCCTTCGACAGGGCCGCTCCGGCGATCCCGGCATACCCTTCGCATGCCGAAACCAGCTGTTCGATCTCAACATATTCATCCACAACGTGAGCGAGTTCTTCCCGGGAAGGGCCGAAGCCCACCGTGGGGATCCCGGCTTTACCGGCATAGTAGCTTCCGTTGGTGCAGAAGGAATAGCCGGATATCCCCGGGTCCAGTCCGGCGGACCGGAGGCCTGCCAGGGCGATGCGGACCAAGGGGTGATCTTCCTCGAACAGCCAGCCCGGAGCAAAGCGTTCCGCCCTGATGGTCTCCCCCGTGTAGCATTTCGCGCTTTCGGCGGCGATATACGCATCGGCTTTCAACTTGGGCTCGAAGGCCGCCACTCCCCTGATGATCCGCCTGATCTGTGCCAGAACCTGGTCCTGCTTCTCCCCTGCAAGGAGCCTGCGGTCAAAGGTCACCCGGCACCTGTCAGGGATGACGCTCGCTCCAGGATAGGGCGAGGAAATAATATCCGTCACCTCGAGAATCCCTTCCCCGAGGAAGGGGTGCGTATGGGGGATGAACTCCTTCTCCACGTTCAGAAGCAGCGGCAGCATCGTCTTGATGGCATTGAGCCCCATGGAAGGGTTTGAGGAATGGGCCGATTTCCCGTAGGTCTCCATGACAATCTCCGCCCGGCCCCTCTGGCCGCGCATGAGGTTAAGCCCGGAAGCCTCTCCGATGACGACGTAATCAGGGGAGGTCAAATTCGCAATGGATTCCGACGCGACCCCTTCGAAACACTCTTCGTGAACGCTCCCGGCGACGATGAGCTCCCCCTTGAGTTTTTCACCATTATCCCTGAGAAGATCGGCTGCAATCACCATGGCCGCCAGTGCGCCTTTCATATCCGACGTGGCACGTCCCCAGATCCGGCCCTCTGACACCTCTGCTCCGTAGGGGTCATGGCTCCAGGCATCGCGGTTTCCAACACCAACGTGGTCCATGTGGCCCTCGAAAAGAATCCGAGGACCGCCCTCGGCGAAAATCATCCGCCCGATCACGTTCCCGTAGTGATCCATCTCAACCTGGTCGAATTTCAAAGACCGCATCGTCTCGGCGACGAGATGGGCCACCTCACCCTCCTCGCCTGAAAGGCTCGGCCTGCTGACCATTTCCCTGCAAAATTCTATCAATCCGTTTTTTTGTTTCTCATCCATCATACTCTCCCTCCTCCGGCCCGGGGAATGAATCCTTCACCAAGACATGGAGGCCCTTTTCCAAATACCATGAAAATCATTCCATGCTGTAGATCTCTTCCCCCCCTCTCCAGGTCGACCTGACACGCACCCTCCCAAGGTCCTCAGGTTCCATGGACCAGGGGTCGTCCTCGAGGACCACGAAATCGGCCAATTTCCCGGCCTCAAGGGTCCCGAGCGACCTGCCGGCGCCAAGGGAAACCGCCGCATGAACCGTATAAAGCGCCATGGCCTCATCAAGGGTCAGCTTCTGCTGTGGGTACCATCCGCCTTCGGGGGTCCGTTCCCTCGCTCTCACCCTGTTGACGGCCGATTCTATCCCCAGCCAAGGGTTTGGAAGAGCCGCCGGACAATCGGAACTTCCCGTAATGAGCACTCCATCCCGGACCAGGGACTTCCAGGCGTACGCATCCACCAGGTGTTCCGCGGGGATACCGTACTCGGCGATATCGATCTCGTCGGCAACAAAACGGGGCTGGATGTCACCGATAAGGCCCAGCGACGCCATTTTCTTCCTTTGCCAGCCGCGGACGATGTAGCAATGCAGGATCCTGTGGCGCAAAAAGGGCCGCGGGCAGGCGTTCATCACCGCCTCGAAGGTGCCGAGGACCTGCTCCATAGCCCGGTCACCCACGGTGTGGACTGCAATCTGGACCCCCTGTCTCTGGGCCCTGAGAAAGATTTTTCTGAGTTCTTCGTCGGAATAATTAAGGCTCCCGCGGTTTCCCGGGGCATTTTTGTAATCGAAGGACATGGCCCCCGTCTGGGCGCAAAAACCGCCATCGGCGAATATCTTGAGCCCGCCGAAACGGAGCATGTCATCACCGAAAAAGGATCTCATCTGTTGGCCCGGCAGTTCGTTGAAATGGATGGTCACCCGCTGGAGCTGCCTTTGCATCCTCCTGAGGTCCTGGTAGGCGCCAAAGGTTTCAGTGATGCCGAGATGAACGGCGGAAGTGGTGTTGAAAGACGTCAATCCGTAGGAGGCGAATTCTTTCATGCACAAGGCGAGCGTGTCGAGATGGGTATCGCTTGTGCCTTCGTCGGCATGCAGCGCTGAAGAAACCCTGTCTGCACCGCTTTCCAGGATGACACCCGTGGGTTCCCCAGCCGCGTCACACTCCACTCCTTCGGGACGCCCTTCCGGCACCAGCAGCCCTGCCCTCTCCAGGGCTTCGGTGTTGACGCAATGGGCATGAAAACAGACGCGGGTGAGAAAAACGGGGTTCCTGATTTCATCCAGATCATGTCGCCTCGGCAGGCGCTTTTCTTCCAGACGGGAGTGGTCAAAACCCATCCCCCGGATCCATCTGTCTTTCGAGAGATCCTTCGCACGTCCCTTCAGCTTGTCGACGATCTCCGGGATGCTGCGACACTCCGAGAGATCGACGGCCTGTTTCCCTTCGGCGTACGCCGCAAAATGCACATGGGTGTCAATCAGCCCTGGAATGACCCGCCGTCCCTGAAGGTCCACCTTTTGGGCCTCCGGTGCCAGGGGATGACCCGCGACTTCCCAGACGGTCCCCACCTCAACGATCCTGTCACCGGCAACCAGCATCGCTTCGGAACGCTTTCCTGATCCGTCCATGGTCGCGAATTTCCCGTTCGTAAAAAGCGTGTATTTCATGGCGCACCTCCAGGTCTTGCGATTTTCTCCAGGCTCTTTTCCCCTCTTGTCCGGGCATGAACGCGGCACGCCTGTTTTCTTATTTTACACGGGAATCGGGCCGGTGTTGCAACACATGTAACAGGCATATGTTTTTCTTGATACCTTGAGAAAATTTCCGGGGTGAAACCCTTTGCGCCGGAAGTTACGAATAAAGGCCCCCTGACAGAGGAGGAAGAAACATGTGAGGGCGGGAGTTCTCCCGCCCTCACATGTAGCCGCAAAACGCGGCATTTTCTCACCCTGATTTCCGGCAAAGCTACTTCTGCTGCATGGCGTTCAGACGGACTTCCGTGTAGAGATCTTCACCGAGCATGTCCTTCATTTCCGGCCAGACCGTGGCGCGGACTTTTTCGGCACATGCATCAAGCTCTTCCTGTGAAAGCATTATGATCTCCCAGCCGAACTCGTCCTTCAAAACCTCCCTGTAGTGCTGGTCTTCATTTTCAACCTGTTCCCACCGCATTGCGGAAACTTCCGAAGCGGTCTCCTGGAGGACCTTCTGAATGTCTTCAGGGAGCTCATTCCAGATTTCCTGGTTGATGACGAGCCAATGCTGTTCAAAGTAGTCATTGTACTGGACCCACACGCTGTTGACATCCCTGAACTGCCAGGCCTGGAAGGGAGGTCCGCCCATCTGGCCGTCGACGATGCCCGTCTGGATGGCACTGTAGCACTCTGCGTAGGGTATAGGCGTCGCGATGTAGCCGAGTGCTTCATAGGTCATGGAACAAGCCTTCAGGGGCATGACACGGACTTTCATTTTCTTGTCCACTGACGGGTCGCCCGGAGAAGGGGGAACCTCTCTCAGGGAGACACCGGCCATGCCTATGGGGTACACGGCAAGGGGCATGATATCATGCTCGGTCCAGAGTCCCTTGATGATGCCATAGGCCCATCCGCCTGGAGCGTAGGCTTCCTTTGCCTCTTCGAGGTTACTGACCACGTAGGGCATGTAATAGGCAAAGTTCAGCCTCGGGTCGTACTGGGCATTGGCGATCTGGGAGCCCATTTCAACGACTCCCTTCTGGATGAGCTCGAAGGTCTCCGTCCAGTCGCCGAGCTGGTTGCTCGGAAAGATGTTGATCTTGACCTGGCCGTCGGTCCGCTCGAACACCATGTCAGAGAACTTGTGCAGGAGCTTGTCATAAGGCGTATCGGGCGGGTTCGCGTGGCCCATCTTGAACGTCCATTTCGGAGCCGCCGATGCGGCGGCACCGAGAGCAAGGACCATACTGACTACGAGTAACAACGCAAAAAATCTTTTCATCTCCGAAGTGCACCTCCTCTTGAATTCCGCTACTCTCGTTCACCCTGTCTCCTGAATCGTGCTTTCCGCTCTTTCAGGCTTGCACTCACCAAGCCCAGCAGTGCTCCACCCCCCTTCGGTATTGTCGATATTGAGCATTCCGTGCTCTTGGCAGAATTACTTGACTCCCATAAGCAGTCTTGGAAGCCACATGGACAAATCCGGGATGTAGGTGGTCATGAGGATAACCGGAACCTGGGCGAAGAGCATGAATTTCAGGGCAGGCCGGAAATACTCGTCTACAGACGCCCCTCCGATCCGCCCTGCCAGAAACAGTATCGGCGCACAGGGAGGAGTGACGTTCCCCAGGCCGAGGTTGGTCCCGACAATAGCTGCAAAGTGAACGGGATGGACTCCAATCTGTACCATCAAGGGCAGCAAGAGCGGTGCAGAAAGCATGGTGCCGCTGAAGTCGTCCATCATCATGCCGATGATGATGAGAAAGGCGTTGACCATCAAAAGAATCACGATCTTGTTATCTGAAACAGACATCATGAACTCGGCCAGCTGCTGGGGAATGCGCTGCATGGTGTATATCTTGGCCAGGATCGACACGAAAAAGAGCATCAACACGGCAACCCCGGTGGTGGTGGAAGAATCCACCAGGGCCCTGCCGAGAACCCTGGGAGTCAACTCCTTGTGGATCAAAAAGCCCACGATGATGGCGTACCCCACGGCAATGGCCGCTGATTCCGTCGGCGTGGTGATCCCGCCGTAAATGCCGCCGAGGATAATGACAGGCATAAGCAGACTCCACATGCCATGTTTTGTCGCATGGCCGATCTGTTTGATCTTTTCATCAAAAGGTATTTGCGGTTCGACCTCTACAGTCCCCATGCGCCTGACCTCGAACCAGTTGACGACGCACATGAGGAAGGTGGTGATAATCCCGGGGATGACCGTGGCCAAAAAGCAGGCCGCCACGGACTGCTGCGTAACCCAGGCATAGAGGATCATTGGGACGCTCGGCGGGATGAGCTGGCCCAAAACCGACGCACATCCGACCATGGCCACCGAATAGTACCGGGGGTAGCCCAGCTTTTCGAGTCGCGGGATCATGATCCCGCCGATACAGGCCACTGCAGAAGAGCATGTACCTGCAATGGCCCCGAAGATGGCACAGGCGACGATGGTTGCGGCTCCCATGCCGCCTCGCATCCGGCCCAGAAAGGCCTGGGCGAATGTGGTCAGCCGCTCGGCGATCCCAGATGACGACATGAGGGCACCGGCCATGATAAAAAACGGGACCGACAGGAGCGTCAGCGAATTCAGGGCATAGTAGCCGCCCGGAAGGAGAAAGGAAAAACTGAAATCATAAACGATTCCCATGTAGATGGCCGCCGTCATGAAACAGAACGGAACCGGCAGGCCGAGCACGATTAATCCGATGAGGATCCCGAGGTTAATCGCGATAACCATTTGCATCACTCCCTAGCGTAATCACTGGAACATCGCAAAGAAGAACAAATTTAAAGTCGCGACAGCGTTTATCAGGACACATCGTCCGCTGCCACCCTGTCCACTGGCTCGCAGGTTTGCCCGTAAACCAAGGGTTTCCGTCCGATGGCTTGAAGGAAATAGTCCAGCAGCTCAATGCAGAAATAGAAGAGCATCAAGATGGCACCGATAAAAACGCTGCTTTGGGAATAAATCATGGGTATCATCAGTGTCGGTGACGCCTGGCCCTTCTGGATACCCCACAGGAAATACCCGTAACCCCAATAGACCATCATCCCCGCAAGGATAACCGCTATCAAAGCCGTTATGGTCTTCACCCAGATAAGTTTCTTCGGATTCTTGATCACTGCTTCCATAAGGTCCGCCTTGATATGGGTCCTTTCCGCCGTTCCCCAGGAGGCCCCCATGAAATAAAGCCAGAAGCCCACCATTGTTGCCACCTCTTCGACACCCATGAGGGGCATCTTGAAGACATAGCGGAGCGCCACCTGTACCAAAACGAGAGCCAGGATCGTCATCGACGAGACAATCATGATAATTTTTTGTATCATGCCAAGGTACTTCCAGAATTTCGTCTTTTGGATTGCCAGCAAGGGTTTGCCCTCCTCTCTATTTTTGCTGCTTTGCCGTTTTACACGGACACCTTGCTATATATGCTATTCAATTATACTCTGCCGCTTCCCGGTCGAGATAGACCCTCGGGACCCGTTTTGTCGAAATGAGCGTCGGAGGAACGCAAGCCAGGGTTCCAAGCTTTTCAGCGACTTCATCCAGGGTTATTTCCTCACCTCCCTGCTTCCCGATGAGGACAACCTCGTCCCCGACAGCCACATCTTTCACATTGGTCACGTTCACCATCATCTGGTCCATGCAGATCCGTCCCACCACCGGACACCGCCTCCCGCCGACCAGGGCCTCCGCCCCTTTCGACCAGAGTTCCCGGTAATACCCGTCAGCGTAGCCCATGGGCAACACGGCGATCTTCTCGGTGCCTTTCGTCCGGTAATCCAGACCATAGCTGACCCCCGTTCCTTCGGGGAGCTCCCGAAGGGCACCCACGGCGGTCTTGAACTCGAAACAGGGCTTCACGATGATGGAACGGGCCACCTCCGGAGAAGGGTACATGCCAACGATGATGTGACCGGGTCTGACGGCGTCGAGGGCCATTTCCGGCACCTCAAGGGTTCCCGCCGAGTTGCAGCAGTGCCGTATTTTCGGCCGGATTCCCTTTTCCGCCAGCTTCTCGATGACATCCACGAATCGTTTGTATTGTTCCCAGGTGTAAGTCATGTCTCCCGTGTCGGCCAGGGCGAAGTGGGTAAAAACCCCCTCCAGCTCAAGTCCTGGAAGGGATGCGATCTCCTCCGCGGCTTTCAACGCCTCCGCTGGGAAAAAGCCGATACGCCCAAGCCCCGTGTCCACCTTAAGGTGGACGTAGCCCGTCTTCTGCCTTTTGACGGCAGCCAGGGACATGGTTCGTGCCATTTCCATGTCGGTTATGGCGGATCTGATCCCCCATTTGACATAGGAATCGGCCGCCTCGTAGGGGGAGGAACCCAAAACAAGCACGGGAGACGTGATCCCGCCGTCACGAAGCTCCAGGGCCTCTTCGGGGGTGGCGACGGCAAAAAACCGCGCTCCCGCCTGCCGCAGGGCCCAGGCTGCCTGAACAGCACCCAGGTTGTAGGCGTTCGCCTTGATGACGGCGATGACATCGGCGCCATTGACATGTTTCTTGATCAGTCGGTAGTTATATCGCAGGTTGTCAAGACTGACTTCCATGCGGGTGGGTCGCAGGGCCACTTTTTATGCTCCTTCCTTTGGGGAACCCCCATGTCCATTGATGGTCACGCCGTTTTCTTCAAGCAGTTCCAGGACCTTCCGCCTGTCGAGAGCTGCATCTTCGGCGAGAAAATCCACGTCTTCCGGTGCGAGCCTCTTGTCTTCTCCGAGGCTTTTTGCCGCATGGCGGATGTAAGAGCTCCGCAACCGCTGCAGGTCCACTTCGTCAACGACGACCTGGCGGGGATCCCGGGGAATGATGATGTTTTCACCGGGTTTTTCGTCTTTCGGGTCGCCTCTCAGGACCTTGACGCCCATTTCTTTTGCGAAGGCAAGCTGGGCATAAGGGTGCTTTCCAGCCCCGGTATACTCCGTCTCGTTCACCACGACGACCTGGTCTTCCGACAAGGTCTGTGCGAGGGCAAAAGCCGCCGTCAGGGACGTGTTGCCCGCGGGTCCCCGTTCCAGGCCTTCAAGCTGGGCCAGTGCCTCGGTGATGTAAAACACGGAGCCTTGGGGCACTGTCACGTAGCGGTCGAGATACCGCAACACCCTGGCGGCGTTGCGCGGGACATCGGAACGGTCGGGCCACACGGCGAAGGGGATGCCGAAACCGGTGTGCCCCGTGGTGAAAGACTTGCGGTTGAAGTCGCGGTCCGAGGCCATGTGAAGGCCCTGGAGGTTCACGCTCGCACCGATGACCTTCGTCTTTTCGCTCCCGGCCTTTTTCAGGCCCCTGGCGGTTCCCGTGGTGATGCCGCCGCCCGCATGGGTACTGACGATCACGTCGGGGTCTTTGCCCGTCTGTTCTCTCGTCTGCACGACGATTTCAGTACCAAGGGTCTCGATCCCCGCAACCGAAAAGGGCGTGTAAAGGGACGCGTTAAAGTATCCTGTCTCCTCGAGGACGAGGAGAAACATGTAGAACAGTTCCGGTCCCACGGAAAGCTGCAACACTTCCGCGCCGTAGGCCTCGCAGGCCCTGCCTTTTTCGGCGATTTCCGGCTGCTCGAACCCCCGGCTGTCGAAGACTTCCTGCACGATGATACAGCCCAGGTTGCTCCTGGCTGCCTGGCTCGCCACGGCGGCCCCGTAATTGCCGCTGGTGGCTGCAACGACTCCCGGGTATCCCTTCGCCTTCGCGTGGTACACAGAAAGCGAGGCCCGCCGGTCCTTGAAGGACCTGGCGGGGTTGTTGGCCTCGTCCTTGACGAAGATCCTGGCTCCCTTTCCCGGATCTGAAAGCTTTCGGGCAAGGGCGGTAAGGTTCTTGAGCTCTACCAGGGGTGTGTTGCCTACATTGGCTTCTTTCTGAATGGCCAGGGTCTCTTCGAGGGGGTAGCCCGTTTCTGACATCATTTTTTCATAATCGAAGGAGATCCTGCCCAGGGCATAACGGCTGTAATCAATGCCGACTGATTTCCGCATGATTTCCGCACGGCGCTGCATAACGGAAGGATAGTCACGGGGTTTCACGAGAGGGCCTCCCCCCTGAGAAACCGGCGCAGTTCGCTTCCTACCGGCCGAAGCTCGTCTGGGGGCGGGCCGTAACCGACCTCATAGGCTGGATTGACGGCGATCAAGTTGCCCTGAATTTTCCTGCCGATGGCCGTTTCAATGGTCACGAGGTCACCACGTTTCGCCTTTTGGTCCAGGAGTACGCCTTTGACCTTCATTTCAAGGGGAACCCGGGCGGTGTCCTCCGGGACCTGGGGGGCTCGTTCTCCTGCTTCCAGGACGACCTGGTGGATCTGGACCCAATCGCCCCGCTTCGCCTCATCGTTCATCTTTGCATTTTCCCCCTTGCCTTCGAGAATCGTGTATGCTCATGATGTGAAAGGAAACCCTACGGACCTGACTGGCGGGAAGATGGACGAAAACAATGCAATCATCAACAATCTCTTTGTCCATTCCAGACGATTCAGCTTCTTCCGCAAAAAGCCTATGCTTTTTGCGGAAGCAAATGTTTTCGCCGTAATGCTGCGTTCGCGTTTCCTGGATTCCGCGTGCCGGGAAATTTCGATCCAGGTTTCTGACAAAAAAGGAAAATCATCTGCGTCCGGCGTATTGTGGCTCGCACCACATACCCCGGGTGATTGTACAAATATGCAATATTATGGACTCTGTGTCAAAATATCGAAGGATGGATACAGTATTCAAAAAACATGTCCATCACTACTCGCCAAAAAAGGGGGAAACCACATGGTCACCAGAGACATCTCCGCCCAAAGAATAGAAATGGCCTACCTTCCGACACCCATTCATCCACTGAGACGGCTCTCCGCAGAGCTCGGCGGTCCCGAAATCTACGTGAAGCGCGACGATCTCACGGGCCTTTCTATCTCGGGCAACAAGATCCGAAAACTCGAGTTCACCATCGCCGACGCCCTGGCAAAGGGTGCCGACACCCTCATCACCTGCGGCGGCCCCCAGTCGAACCACGCCCGTGCCACTGCGGCGGTCGCGGCAAGACTCGGCATGAAATGCCATCTCGTTCTCGGGGGGCATCCCGAACCGGTCCCAGACGGAAACCTCTTTCTCGACATGCTCTTCGGTGCAATCGTCACCATCCTCCCCGAAGCGGGACTGCTGGACCTTGAGGACGAAATGGAAAAGACCGCGGAAACGTACCGCTCAGAAGGCGCTTCACCCTATATCGTTCCACTCGGCGCCTCAGACCCGATCGGCTCTCTGGGATATGTCGCGGCCGCCTGGGAAATCGCCCAACAATCCGAAGAAGAATCCCTTGACTTTGACTGGATCGTGATTCCCGCCGGTTCCGCGGGGACCCTGGCGGGACTTGCGGCCGGCATCGCCATGACGGACATGAAAAGCACGGTATGCGGTTTCAGCGTAAGCTTCCCGGAAGAGTGGCTTCTCGAGAAGACCGAACGGATCTGCCAGGGAATCCGGGAGAACTACTTCCCGTCTTTGGACTCCGGCAAGCTCCCCGTACGGGTTTTCGACGGCTATATCGGCGAGGGATACGGCAGGACCACAGCTGAGGAACTCCGTTTTATCCAGGGCGTGGCCTCCCGGGAAAGCATCCTGCTTGACCCCGTCTATACCGGGAAAGCCCTTCACGGCCTCGCCTCGGAAATCTGGAAGGGGACCTTCCGAAAGGGGGAACGGATTCTTTTCATCCACACAGGGGGCGTCTTCGGCCTCTTCCCCTATCGCCAGGCCTTCCGGGAAAACGTTTTCACCGTTTAAAAGAAAGGGCCGCCCCGGGGCGGCCCTTTCTCCATTTAACCCTTTGACTACTTGCTGACAAGGGGGACAACCGCAGCCGGCTCGATGATCCTGAAGGTAAAGGATTCTGCCATAAAAAGCCTGACCTTATCTTCCACGGTGGATTCATAACCGATACAGAAATCCTGCCCGAGGGTCAGCTCGAAATCCCCGCCGCGGGCGGAAACAACGTAGGCTCCCTCCACGTTCTGTGCAAAAACAATGCCCGATGCCACGAGGGAAGAGAGACGTTTTCTCAGGGGGTAACCTTCGGCCTTGACGTCAAGGGCCTGCCAGAGTTCCGGCCCCGCAAGGAGCATGTAGGGTCCCTCGATAGACGCATCCATCAGCTTGACAAGGGCCTTTGACACGGACTGCATGATTTCGCTGCCGCTTCCCGTGGTCAGGGGAACGGCGTTTTCCTTGCCCGCCTGCGCGAGCCCCTTGATATTCGCCGCTTCAAACCCTTCGTATATGGCCTTTTCCTCGAAGAGAGCCAGTTTCTCAGCTGCCTTCACGACGGGATCGAGCTCGATGTCCTTGGCTCCCCTGATGGCATTGTCCAGCTCCCAAAGGTCAAGCTCGAAGGACACGCGGGTCTCCACCAGGGGCTGCACAACATGAACGCCCCAACAGACGTCACCCTTCCCACAGGATTTCGACACGTCAAGTCGCCCGGTGACCACTGCCCCGTAGTCCCAACCATGAGGACCCGACACGTCGACAAAGCGTCGTCCCGAAAGCTTTTCTTTCAAAACGTCCCGCGCCTGGTCGTCTATTTTTTCCCACGCCTCATCCGTAATCGGCGAAATCGATCTTTTCAGCATATCCATGGCACTTCCTCCTTTCGTATTCGCACCAAAAACCTCAAAAGCTACTTCTTCAGGCTTCCGATACCAAGGTTGCCGCCGCTTCCGGACGTTCCAGCCTCTTCGCCGGCGGCCCCTTCCTCGACCTGCGTAATGGGGGCTTCCGTAAACAGATAGGTGCGAAGCTCATCGTCAAAGGCGGAGATTTTCCTTCTGAGCCATTCAAGCATCATGGCGGCGTGTTCGATCTCCTCATCCCTGTTGTGGATCAAAATATCACGGATCTCGTTGTCTTTTGTCGCGGCCGCTCTCTGGTGATACCAGTCAACAGCTTCAATCTCTTCTCTCAGGCTGTTCAGCGCCCTGACGATATCCCTGTCTTCGGCGCTCAGTTCCTCGACGGGTTCATGATAACCAGGCATGCAGTGTTCCTCCTTTCTTGGTTTTGTTGCAACAGGCGCCCAAAAAGCGCCATTTGATTTTTATTATTATATCTCACTTTCCCTGTTTCGCCGAAATGCCGCCCTGCAAGCCTGCAGGTTACAGACCGTATTATCTGTGATAATATGGCATCCAAAATTTTTGGGAGGCCGCCCTCATGACTTGGAAAGACCGAATGCCGCCACCTGTTCGTGACACCTTCTTCAGGGAATACGCTACAACCAGGGAAGAACGTCCCGTCGCCGTGGACTGTGCGCTGGGGACAAACCCCGTCGGCGCCCCCGAAGGGGTCATGAAACGACTCGGGAACAACCTCGGCGACGCAACCCGGATTTCCGCCTACCCCTCGGGAGACGATATTTTCCGGAAAGCCCTGAGCAGTTCCTGGAACGGGGCATTCACTCCTGAAGAGGTCGTTTTGGGAACAGGGTCCATCGGTCTTTTGATCAACCTTGCCAGGGCCTTCTGCGCTCCTGGAACCACCGTTTTGGGGTTGCGGCCCCAGTTCCCCGACGGGCCGCTTCATTTCAGGCTGGCCGGCGCGACGTATCAAAGTGTTCTTTTGGAATGCCCGGATTTTCCTGTCTCTCTCGACATGGTGGCATCGCAGCTGACAGGCGGCGAAAGCCTTGTATATATCGACAGGCCCCACAATCCCACGGGCCAGGCAGTTGCGCTCGAAGACGTGAGGGACCTCGCCGATGCCTGCGCGCGAAAGGGAACGCTTCTCGTGGTCGATGAAGCGTACGGCGATTTCCTCCCCCGCGAGGAATCGTCCATTTTCCTCGGGAAGGCGAATATCATCACCCTCAGGTCCTTCGCCAAGGGCTGGGGCCTTGCCGGTTTGCGGGCAGGGTATGCCGTCGTCCGAAACAGCGATGCGCGGCAATTTATCTCGAAGGTGGCCCCTCCTTTTTCCGTGAACACCATCGCCACGGAACTGGCCATGGTGGCCCTGCAAGACAACCTCTTTCTGGCCAAAACCAGAGAGACCATCACAGAGATCAAGAAAACCGTTCTCGGACTGATCAGGGGAACACCCTGCGTGACGGCATCAAAGACACACCCGGCCGTCCCGATTCTTCTGGTCACTCACAGCGACCCGGCGGTCGATCTGTATGAATTGTTGATGTCACAAGGCATACGGACGGAAGCCGGAACGTGTTTCGAAGGGCTGGGCGCGTCGAGCGTTCGTCTCCGCGTCCCCGCCCCCGGGAATCTCCAGCTTTTCGCCAGGCTCTGGAAAAAGGCGCTGTCGTAACCGAACAAAAAACCTGCTGCAGGAGGACAACTTTCCTCTTGACAAGAGGTGATCGTCGTACTAGACTTCCCGACAACACCATTGAACAGTTTCATTCTGTATGTTGAATGAAGGAGGGGAACCCTGTGCGATTCAAAAACTTCTTCGACGAGTTTGCGTACGCCACAATTATTTATTTTCGCCCGGGGTCCCCTTCCTGGTAACGGCGGGATCTGTCGCCCTGCAACCGGGAAGAAGCCGGGACCCTTTTGGAGGGGTGCCGGCTTTTCGTTTTTGGGGAGCTTCCGGAAAATCCTCCTGGAGGTAATCCTTCGGAGAAGAGAAAGGTGTGTCGAGAGAATGAGCGAAGCACAAGGGCAGAAAAAAGGCTTTTTTACCTGGTTCATGGCTTCTGAGGGTTACAAGAAATTTATCCTTCCGGGCCTCATCTCCCAGTCCGTCGTCATCGCAGGTGGTTATGGAACGGGCCGCGAACTCGTCGAATATTTCGCCAACTACGGGACAATCGGTGGCCTCATGGGCATGCTTCTCGTGACAACCACGTTGTGGGCTCTCGTTTTCGCCGTCAGCTACGAATTTGCCAGGACCTTCCAGGTCTATGACTACCGCAGCTTCTTCAAGGAACTCCTCGGGCCCGGCTGGGTGCTCTACGAAATCTGTTATATCGTCCTGCTTCTGATCGTCCTCGGTGTCGTCGGTGCGACGTCAGGGAGTATCTTCATGCAATCCTTCGGTCTGCCGCCCATGGTGGGCGCCGGCCTCTTCCTCGTGGGCATCGCGGCGCTGACATACTGGGGCAGTTTCGTCATCGAGATTGTCATGTCCTGGTGGAGTTACGTTTTGTACGCCGTTTTCCTGGCTTTCCTCATCGTCGGGCTCTCCAAGGTCGGCGGAGAAATTTCAGCAAACCTCGGAAGCGGCGAGATCAAGGAGGGCTGGGCGCTCGGCGGTTTCAAGTACGCCTTCTACAATCTTGGGACCTTCCCGGCCATCCTTTTCGCGCTGAACTACATCAAGAACCGGAAGGAGGCCATCCTTTCCGGGATCATGACCTCGCTGATAACCATCATTCCGGGCTTTTTCCTGTACCTGGTGATCATGGGCTACTACCCCGGCATCCTTTCCGAAGAGGTGCCCACCTACACGATCCTCGGGAAAATGGCACCATGGCTTTTGCCCGTTTACATGATCGTCCTTTTCGGCACCATGATTGAAACCGGCGCCGGGTTCATTCACGCCGTCAACGAACGTATCAATTCCTGGCTCATTGACCGCAAGGGAACGGGCCTGACCAAGGGAAACCGGGGGCTTCTGGGCGGCCTGATGGCCCTCATCGGGCTCGGCATCGCCTCCTTCGGCCTCATCGGGCTCATCGCCAAAGGGTACGGAACCATCAGCTGGGGCTTTTTCATCCTCCACGGGGGGGCCTTGTTTACCGTCGGTTTGTATAAAATAAGGAAAAAGAACGCCGGCACACAGGCGTAATCCTATCGGGAGGTCACAACAGGATGGACTGGAAAAACCTCCGGAAGTTTGCAAAAAAGGACATTACGAAAAGCTGCGGGATCATCGAACGGGACGAAAAAACAATTCCCGAGGCTGTGGCGATCAAGTATTTCCCCATGGCCGTGGATAAAGCCGAAGGGGCTCTCGTCTGGGACGCCGACGGGAACCGCTATATCGATTTTCTCACCAGCGCCGCCGTTTACAACATCGGGCACAGCCACCCCGCCGTCGTGGAAGCCGTCAAGGCCCAGGTCCAAAAGTTGCAGAACTACACCACGGTGTATTTTTACAACGACCGGCCTGTGAAGCTGGCCGAAATGCTGACGGCTTCGATGCCGGGCGATTCCCCCAAAAAGGCGGCCTTCGGTTTCGGGGGCTCCGATGCGGTGGACTCGGCAATAAAGGCCGCGCGAGCCTTCACGGGAAGAAAATGGATCCTCAGCTTCAAGGATTCATATCATGGCATGACCTACGGATCCCTCTCGGCGACGGGGATCATTGACGGCAAGACAAAAGAATGCCTCTGCCCCGACGCAAGGATCGCCTTCGCCGAGTATCCCGACCCCTACAGGAACTCCTGGGGCATTGACGGGTATGCAGAACCCGAGAAGCTGGCCGCTGCCGCAATGGAAGCCGTGAAAGATGCGGTGGCGGGACTCGAGGGCGGCCTCGCAGGCATTCTCATCGAACCCGCCCAGGGTGACGGCGGCATGATCTTTCCGCCGAAAGCCTTCATGCAACAGCTCGTTGAATTCGCGAAACAGTCCGGGGCCGTCTTCATCGACGAGGAAGTCCAGACCGGCATGGCGCGAAGCGGCAAAATGTGGGCCATCGAGCACTTCGACGTCGTCCCGGATCTCCTGGTTTCCGCCAAGGCCCTGGGCGGAGGGATGCCCATCTCAGCCCTGGTGGGGCGATCCGATATTCTGGACAGCGTCCCGGTGCCCTTTTTCGCCTATACCCATACCGGGCACAGCGTCAACTGTGCCGCCGCTGCAGCGGTGCTGGAAACGCTCCAGGAGGAGGACCTCGCCCGCCAGGCGGCGGAAAAAGGCGCCAGGCTGGCGGCATGGTTCCGGAAGCAGGCGGAGAACTACCCCTTCATCGGCGACGTGCGCCAGCAGGGACTGCTTATGGGCGTAGACATCGTTTCAGACAAGGAGAAAAGGACCCCCGACAAGGCCATGGCCCTCAAGATTTCCTGGGCCGCCTGGGAACGGGGGCTGATTCTGATAACCTTCGGCAAGCACGGGAACGTTCTCCGGGTGGCACCGCCACTCAACATCCCGGAGGACCTTCTGGACGAAGGGCTCGAGATCATGAATGCCTCCCTTGACGACGCGGCTTCGGGAAGGGTGCCGGAAGGCGTCCTGCCGCTTCTCAAGGGGTGGTAGCACCACCTCCACTCCTCTCTCTGCTTTCGGGGCCCCGGACCACCTCCCCGGGGCCCCACCTTTTTCAGTGGCCTGTTCCTTTCACCGTATCAATAAATTCTTTCAGGCCCAGCCGGTAATCTTCGCCCGTAAGGATGAACCCCCCGTTATGGTCACCCTTGATCCGGAGAAAGGACTTCGGTTCCCGGGCGGCCTCGAAAAGCGCCTCACCGTGTCGATAGGGAATGATTTCGTCGTCCGGGCTGTGAACAACCAGGACGGGGCAGTTGACATCGGCCAGGCATGCCTTTGTGTCAAAAGCCTTGCCGACGATATGTCCCGTGGGTAAGAAGGGGAAGTACCTCTTGCCGATATCAGCCAGGGAGGTGAAGGTCGATTCCAGAATCAGCGCCACCGGGGTCTGTTCCGTGGCCAGTTTCGCAGCCACAGCCCCTCCCAGGGAGCGCCCGAAGAAGACGATGCGAGACAGGTCGTACCCCTTCCGACGGAGGACATCCAGAGCGGCCCGGCCGTCCCAGTACAGCCCTTCCTCCGACGGTTTTCCCCCGCTTTTTCCATACCCCCTGTAATCAAAGAGAAAGACGTCCATCCCGATGCGATGGAAGACCCGCACCGATTCCATCCTGTAGGAGATATTGCCTGCATTTCCGTGAAAGAAGAGGACAGCCAGCGAACCTTTTTCCGGGGAGGGGATGTACCATCCGTTCAGCCAGATACCGTCGGCGGCTCTGAAATCGATTTCTTCATATCTCAGACCCGCCTCCAGCGGGGTGATGGCAATCTCCGCCGTCGGCTGGTACAGAAGACGGTCATAGAAAAGATAGGCGCCAATGGTGACCGCAAGATAGATAACAGCAAGGCAAAGGAACCGCCTGAACAGGTTCAGCGCGGCCGCCCCCTTTTCAGGCCAACGCCGGGACGAAACGCCGGTAGACCCAGACGTGGGCGGAGAAGGTTACGGGCACGGTGACGAGAAGCCCCAGGCCGAACAAAAGGGATCCCAGGATATTCAGCCCGATCATCACCAGGCCGAAGAAAAGCAGGCCCCATCGCGACCCCTTTGTGAGGGCGGCGCTTTCGCGAAGGGCCGAGACGGGCCCGAGGCGCCGGTCGATGATCAGGTACGGGGCGAACTGGCAGGCAACACCCACGTAGACACCAGGCACGACAAGAAGCACCATGCCGATGCCCACAAGCAAGGAATACAGGAGCGTCCCGAAAAAGTACGGGAGATACCGGCTCCCGATCCGTTTGAATTCGGAAGGTGAGGCGAAGCCCCTGTCATAGATCCCCAGGCAAGCCACGATTACCGCCATTGCCACGGCGACACGCAAGAGTCCCGCGATGAGTTCCACCAGGGCCTTCCGCGGGGACCCGTCACCGAGCGAACCGGCCCATGCCTCAAGGAGAATCAGCGGCACACCCGCAAGCAGAAGGAGCCCAATGAAAAAAAGCACGTTCCGCCTGAAGGATTCCCATCCGTACCGGAACGCTTCGCTGAGAGGGACCTGGACGATCATTTGCCAAACCTCCCGTTTTTCACCAGCCTTCGTATTCCCTTGCCTTCTCCCTCCCGGAAAGCACGCGCAACGCCCCTTCCGCGAGGGCTTTCATCTCGTCCTCACCGGGATACACCTTCACGGGGGCAATGAAGGCAACCCGCCCGGCGATTTCGGCGGTAAAGGCTTCGCTGTGGGCAAGTCCACCGGTGAGCACCACCAGGTCCACGTCACCTTTCAGGACCGCCGCCCGTGCTCCGATCTCCTTTGCCACACCATAGGCCATCGCCCGGAAAACAAGATCGGCCTTTTCGTCGCCTTCGTTTCGCAAACGCTCGACCTCGCGAAGGTCGTTGGTCCCCAGGTGCGCGACCAGACCACCTCCGCCGGTGATCCTCCTCAGGATCTCCCCCATCTCCTTCGTCCCGCTGAAGGCCAGCTTCACAAGCTCACCGGCCGGGAGGGAGCCCGCCCGCTCGGGAGAAAAGGGGCCTTCGCCGTCGAGGGCGTTGTTCACGTCAATCACTTTTCCCTTCTCGTGGGCGCCGACGGATATGCCACCCCCCATGTGGGCCACGATGAGGTTCACCTCATCGTATTCCCTGTCCATCTCGGCGGCTGCACGCCTGGCGACGGCTTTCTGGTTGAGGGCATGGAAAATGGAGCGTCTTTCGATCCCGGAAAAACCCGAAAGCCTTGCTTCCTCCATGAGTTCGTCGACCACCACGGGATCGACAATGAAGGCCGGTTTCCCCCCGGCTTCGTCGGCGATGCGCTTCGCCAGGGGCGCCCCCAGGTTGCTCGCATGAGAGCCGAAGGTGCAGCTTTTGAGATCATGGAGCATCTTTTCATTCACGGCATAGGTCCCGCCGGGGATGGGCCGCAGTAACCCCCCCCTCCCGACGACGGCATCCAGGGAGGACACGTCAGACCCTCGGGCGGTGAGGGTCTTCATGATCTCCTCGAAACGGAAGGGTTCCTGGGCGGGGATGCCCGGATAATGCTGCAGCACGTCCACATCATACCGCTGGGTTTCGTTCCAGACCTCCCGGTCGTTCTCGAAAAGGGCGATCTTGGTGCTCGTCGAACCGGGGTTGATGGCGAGGATCACCAATGAGTCCATTGCGATACCTCCTCGTCGGGGGAAGAAGGGGCCGGCGCGTTTTCGCGCCGGCCCTTTTGTTTTTTACCCTTTCTGGTGCGCTGACAGCGCCACGGCCGAGGCGATGGAAAGGAGTTTTGTCTCCGCCGTATCGGAGCGGCTCGTGAGCACCACCGGCGCCTTGGCGCCGAGGACAAGCCCGGCCGTCTTGTTGTTGCTGAAGTAGACGATCGCCTTGGCCATCATGTTTCCGGCCTCGATGTCCGGAACCAGGAGGATGTCGGCTTTGCCGGCCACTTCCGACTCAATCCCCTTGTGCTTCGCCGATTCCTCGCTGATGGCGTTGTCCAGGGCGAAGGGACCGTCGACGATGCAGCCTTTGATCTGTTTCCTTCGGTACATTTGAGAGAGCGTGGCCGCATCCAGGGTGCAGGGCATGTCGGGATTCACCACTTCAACGGCGGCGAGGACCGCGACTTTCGGCATGTCGATTCCGAAGGCATGGGCCAGGTCCACCGTATTGTTCAGAATATTCACCTTGGTCGCCAGGTCGGGATACATGTTGAAGGCAGGGTCGCAGATAAAAAAGAGCCTGTCGTACCCCTCGACCTGGTGGATATATACGTGAGAAAGGGTCCCGCCCGTCCTCAGGCCAACTTCCTTGTTAAGAACACCTCTGAGGAAGTTGGCCGTGGAGATCATGCCTTTCATCAGGATGTCCGCCTTGCCGGAAGAAACAAGCTTGACGGCTTCGAGGCCGACCCGCTTCTGGTCCCCCTTGACGTCCACGATCTCGTAGTTGCCTGGATCGATCCCCATCGAGTCCGCCACGGACTGAATCCTGTCGGCGTCGCCGACGAGGAAGGCTTCGGCCACGCCTTCCTTGCGGGCGTTCTCGACGGCTTCCATGACTTCGGCATCCTCGGCGAGGGCCACGGCGATCTTTTTGGGGCCCACTTCCTGTGCGTACTTCAGAAGTCCTTCAAGTGACCTGATCTGCTCCATATCACTGGTACCTCCCTGTAGTTTTTCCTGTCTTTCCCGTGCTGGTGTACCGGGTATATTCTGAGGCCTCCCCGGCCTGACCGGCCGGCAGACCGCATCTAGCCGCGCTTTGCCAGCAATGCTCCCAGTGCAATAGAATGCAGTTTCGTGGCCGCCGTGTCAAACCGGCTTGTCAGCACCACGGGGCACCGGGCCCCGAGAATGACCCCGGCTCCCACGCCGCCTGCCATGTAGAGCATGACCTTGCCCATCATGTTGCCGGCCTCGATGTCGGGAACGAGGAGGATATCCGCCCTTCCCGCCACTTCCGACTCGATGCCCTTGTGTCTCGCCGATGCCTCGCTGACGGCATTGTCCAGGGCGAGAGGCCCGTCGACGATGCAGTTTTTGATCTGCTTGCGCCGGTTCATCTGCGTCAGGGCCGCAGCATCAAGGGTGCAGGGCATGTCCGGGTTCACCACCTCCACGGCTGCAAGGGCGGCCACTTTCGGCCGTTCGACTCCCAGGCACCGGTAGCAGGCCACGGCATTTTCGACGATGACCTGTTTCGTCTTGAGGTCAGGGTACATGCTCATGCCACCGTCGGTCATGGCGAATACACGGCCCATTTTGGGAATGTGAAAGAGGAACAGGTGGGAAAGCAGCGATCCGGCCCTCAAGCCCCATTCCTTGTTGAGTACCGCCTTCAAAAGCGTCGCCGTCTTGACGTTGCCCTTCATCAGGAGATGGGCCTGCCCCGAAGAAACGGTCTTCACCGCCATCTCGGCGGCGGCGGCCTCATCAGGCGCCTCGACCACCTCAAAACCGGAAAGGTCGATTTCAAGATCCCGCGCTATGGTTTCCATCCTGCCCCTGTCGCCGAAAAGAACCGGTTCGACGACGCCTTTTTTCGCCGCATCGTGGACGGCTTCAAGGACATCCACACCCTGGGCCGCAGCCACGGCCAGCCGCATGGTATTGCCCGAGGTGCTGCCTTCGATCAGGAAATCAAGGTTCTGAAAGGACATACGTTACGCCTCCCGTTTGATGGATTCTCCGTATATCCTCGGCTGTTCCTCTCCTCGAAGCACCCTCAGGGCTCCCTGATTCAAGGCGCTCATCTCGTCTTCTCCCGGATAAATCAGGACCGGCGCGATCCACTGGATCCGCTCCTGGACCATCCGGACAAAATCGCTGTCGTGGGCAACGCCCCCCGTGATCAGGATGGCGTCAAGCTTCCCGTTCCTGGCCACGGCATAGGAAGCGATCTCCTTGGCGACCTGCAGGGCCATGGACCTGTAAACCACTCCTGCAAATTCATCCTCGGCGTCGATGCGTTTTTTGACCTCGCGCATGTCGCTGGTCCCCAGGTATCCCATGACGCCGCCCTTTCCGACAAGTCGTCGCCGGACATCCTGAAGGGTATGTTCACCACTGAAACAGAACCGGACCAGGTCGCCCGCAGGAACGCCTCCCGCACGTTCCGGGGAAAAAGGCCCGAACTCATTGGCATTGTTGACGTCGATCATCCGGCCTTTGCTGTGGGCACAGATGGTGATCCCTCCCCCGAGATGGGCCACGACGACGTCCAGCTCATCCCATGCCTTGTCAAGGTCCTTCGCGGCAAGCCTCACCGTGGCCTTGACGTTCAGCGTATGGGCAAGGGAGTGCTTCGGGAGTTCCGGGAGGCCTGTTATGCGGGAGATATCATCCATTTCATCGACGGCAACAGGATCAACGATAAAGGCCGGTATCTTTCTCGGTTCGGCTATGGCCTTCGCAATAACCCCTCCCAGGTTCGATGCGTGCTCCCAGGGTTTGCCCCGTCTGAGATGCTCGAGCATCAGCTCATCGACGGTATACGTCCCGCCGGGAATGGGGTCGACGATCCCGCCACGTCCCACCACGGCGGACAGGGCATCGAGATCGGATCCCTTCTCCGCCACGGTCCTCTCGATGGTTTGAAGCCGATACTCGTACTGCGCGACAACGGTAGGAAAGGCTCCGATTTCGTCGGGGTCGTGGGACACCGTTTCCTGCCAGATTTTCTCGTCGTCGAGAAACCACGCGATTTTCGTGCTCGTCGATCCCGGGTTGACCGCCAGCACCTGAAAAGCCATCGTCCCGCCTCCTTCGCGTTGCGGCCTGATATGAACAACTGTTTGCGACCGGATCATTTGTGCGAAACACCACGATTATACCGGATGGGCTTCCATTCGTACGAGACCAATAAAGCGGGCGACTCCTTTTTGGTGCCTACGCCTATTCTTTCATAGACATTTCCATCTCAATCCCGACGCAGGGGAAAACTCGGACCATATGACATTCTTACACCTATAATAAATCCTTTTCCTTCTGCGGAGGTGTTATTGATTTTCAAGTTCATTGTAATTGCTTCTCGCAGTAACGGAGAAAGCCGCCCCGGGAAAAACCGGGGCGGCTTTCTCCGTTACCATGTATGCCTGGATTTCACCTCTTTCACTACCTTAAAACCGGAAAAGTCAAGTCGGCAGGCCCTTGCGCGGAAAGCTCCAGGGCTGGTGCCCTGCGTTCCATGATCTCATGAAGGATCGACGCGATTTTGACTTTCTGCCTAATGAACTCTTCGTGCCAGCTTTCTGAAACCCAAGGTTTATAAATATCTCCCTCGGATGTTCCAGGTTCAATCTTAAAATACACCGGCGCAGCTACCCTTGTTATTTCCGGAGCCTCGTAGGCACGGAACATTCCCCCGAATGCATCGACAATAATCATGTAGACATCCAGCGGGATGTTGATAGACCGACGGATACTTGAAAGAATAGGCAAAGAAACATCCGACAGCGGGTTCATCGAATCTGCCCCAAGATCCTCAAGGAGTTTCGCTCCAGCTGGACTACAATACCCTCCGAAAACGGACCATTTGAAGATCGTTTCCTTCGGGATAAATCCTTCTTTCCGCATCGTATCAACCAGACGTAGAGCTCCTTCATCGTAAACCAAAAAACCTCGGACTCCGGCCTCAAGGTTGCGCATCATGTCCTCGAGCCAATAAGCCATGTTATCAGAACCACGATGCCTGGGACCTTGTATGACTCCTTCCGGATAGCCCATTTCTTTTGATCCTGTGTCCCAAGCTTTGCGGTGCCCCATAGTCATTATTAGTTCTATACCCTCACCTTGTGCCAGTGCAGCCATTTGCTTGATTTCATCAAAATCACAGTATGTAGACCCGCCGACAGTGCAAATAGCCCGGTGGACTGGAACTTTTCTGCGTTTCATTTCGTCGACCATGGCGATAAAGGTCGAATATCTTTCTATGCCTGCGATTTCAATTCGATAGTGGGCACCATCCGGAAAGGATTTCTCTGAATCCGGAAGCCCCCAACCATCTTTCCCCGGAATGCCCGTGGTTTCCATAAATTGCTGGATTTCGTTCAGTTTCTTCGCTTTGAACAATGAACTCCCTCCAAGTCGAATAAGTTTACCGGGCAACCCGGTTTTCGTTTCTCTATTATTTCTCCTACCCCATTTATTTTCCCTCGCATTGCCGGAGAGTCGAATGTCTCCGATGCGATCATCAAGAAACTCAGAACACTGGGCCCCCGCCGTCTTTAAAGACAAGAGAAATCTTCTCTGCAATTGATGAGAGCTTCTTAACTACTAATTTCTCCTCCTGTCGCACTTTGGGAAATCGGTACGTTGGGAAAGCCACACTGACAGCCGCCAAAACATTTCCATTACGATCACGAACAGGAGCGGCTATACAGCTGAGACCAAAAGAATACTCTTCCAGATCGGTCGCATATCCTTTTTCTCTGATTACAGGAAGTTGAAGCAAAAGGTCATCCAGACAAGCAAGCGTATTAGGTGTTCTCTGCTCAAAGTTATATCCTTCAAACAAGTTACGCACCCGCTTTTCTGGAAGATAGGCCAAAATGGCTTTACCTAAAGCTGTTGCATATGCTGGCAATTTTGCCCCGACTCCCATGTCAACCTTTATAATTTCACTACTTTCTACCTTGTCCACATGCACAACATCACGTTCATACAATATCCCCAGATTCACCGATTCCCCCGTCTCATCGGCAAGGTCCTCCAACAGCATGCGCATTTGCCGGTCAATTCCCATGCTTTCCGGTAATCGCATTCCCATTTGGAAAAGTTTCAACGTACAAGAATATTTATTATTTTCCGGGTTTTGTTGAAGATACTTCTCATGCATTAACGTAGTAACAAGACGATGAACCGTGCTCTTGTCTAGGTTAAGTGCATCGGATGCTTCTCTGATACCTCTTTCTCCGTTCTGGTTTATGTACTCCAGAATTCGCAAAGCCTTTAGAACTGATTGTGCAAGCATCTGGTTTATTTCACCTGCCTTAAGACAGAGAAACGCGGCTGTTTTCTTCACTTTTGCCGCTCAACCTATCGTTTATTCTAAATCTGCTTTTTCTATGCGTTTGCAGCCAGTCCTATATTTACCTTGCCTCTTTTCGCTACCTTATAACCGCGCCCTTCCAATATTTCTTTTGAGGAGAGCTTCCCATCTTCAGAAACCTTTTCGATAATCCCGAGGCTAAAGACCGTGTCAATGTCACGGCTCGCATTTGCAAGCAAATCAACAATCTCAGGCAGCATATCCAGCGGGATTTTGAATTCGATGATTGCAGACATTACCCGTATATCAATGATTTCAGGCTTAAATTTACCAGTTTCTTCATCCTCAATGAACGATGAAACCGGATTATCTCGTTCGAACCACAACCCCTTTGACTTGAGAACCGGCGCAAGGGCCAACACAAGCTTCTCCACCTCACGAAGCCGAGTACCGACATTCGGTCGGCCAACATCTACACAGACACCGATCTCGCCATGTGAAATCCTGTTCGTTACGTCGTTTGTTTTCATCTCTTCTGTTCCCCGACCGGTAACTCCAGTAGCAACATACTCTGTCAGCGGATCGCTCAGGATAGCTTTCAGTGACCGCGGCCATTCTATTTCCTGTTCACGTTCAAATGCACTGACTGGACAAATTTCGAGTCGGTAACAGACGCCACATTCAAAACACTGTTCTTTATCAATACGGGCTTTGCCATTTGTTATTGCAATCGCTCTTGCAGGGCAAATCGGAAGACATTTCCCGCAGCCGATACAAAGCTTCTGATTGATAATCATTTTTTCCCATTCCTTTCGGTCACTTTTCGGAGAATCTCTTCGGCAAGTTTGGGATTGAATACTCCGCATGTGCAGCCTTTCGCGAGCTCCAATGAAGCTTTTTCCGGTGTGATACGATCGTTTTCAATTTCAACAATCATTTTTTTCACCGATTCGGGAGAAATCATTCCATGCCCGCACATACTCGTTATAGCCAGGATTTCGTCGGATTCAAGCAACTCCTTTTTCCCAAAAACACCTAAGGACATATTGACCGTATGCGGCTTCAGTCCGAGACCATGCAATAAATCAAAGATTTGTTCAAAATCGCCAGTAATGACCACAGACATTCCCAGGTGCTCACGAATCAAATCCTCCAAAACATCCCGCAACGTCGAATATTCTGTAAAGACTGCTCCCATATAAGCTTTATCGGTTGCTCCCTCGAGGATTTCTTCTTCAGTTACTCCTGTGAGCACCCCGCCGCGATTATCGTCAGCAAGATTCACATGTGGGTGTTTTTGAAGAACCCGAAAGACCGATTTCAATTTCTCACCTGAGCCTGCACTGTTATATCCCTGGGCCGCCATCGAAAGAAAAACGATGTCACGAACCGGGCTATCGACATAATATTGATCTGCTTGCCGGTGCAAGGTGTGTGTCACAACAACCCCTCCAGACCTTTTTATTCTTTATCCCATATAAATGCGGTGAACTCAGTTATAATCTGGGCTGCCAAAAGCGATGTTATATGTGAGCTATCAACCATGGGATTAACCTCTACAAGATCGAACCCTGTTACTTCGAATCCTCTTGCAAGATCTCGCAGCAAGATTCTCAGAACAGGCAAATCTGCGCCGCCAGGCTCAGGTGTTCCAGTCCCGGGCGCAAAGGCCGGGTCGAGAAAATCAATATCAATGGTGACATAAATTTTCGAATCCTCTCCCCATGATTGCTTCAGAGATTGAACAACACCCGAAGGATCAGCCAGCAATTGCTCCACAGTAATGATCGTGACTCCCATTTGCATGGCGTCTTCATAATCTGACTCGGCATGCCTGAGTCCTCTTACACCAATCGCAGCGGCAGAAGAGATATTCTCCAGTTCAAGAACTCTCCTTAAAGGACTCCCATGAGCGAATCTGACGCCATGAAGTTCGTCACGAAAGTCTAAATGTGCATCAAGATGGACTACTTTCAGAGGACCCTCATTCTCAAAAGCCCTCAACACCGGGAAAGTAATCGAGTGATCTCCACCAATAGCTACTGGAGTGGTGTTTTTTTCAAGTATTTTTTTAACTGATTCAGTTATGCTTTGAAAGGAATAGTCCATATCCAGATAAAGGACATCTGTATCCCCAACATCAACAAGATGCACACCTTTAAGATAATGACGCTTATCAACGATGCTCCAGAAACCTTCTTTACCTTCTTTACCACCATAGAACGCAAATCTTGTGGACATATCCCTTACCGCACGAGGTCCGAATCGAGTGCCCGGTCTGTACCCGGTTCCCCCGTCATAGGGTACTCCCAGAATTGCAAAATCTGCCCTCCACAGGTCTTCTAAATCTACAATCTGGCTCCTCCCGAAAGATGGAATTCCGGTAAAAGCCATATTCACGCGTTCATGATTCATTCCAGATTTCCTCCTCCCGGCTTACATTTGAGAAGCTTTGATATATACGGGGATAAGAAAATTCCCGCTGCCAAAATCAAGCAAACCAAAGTCACCGGTCTGGTAACGACAGCAATATAGTTAAAATCATTCATTAACAAAGCTCTTCTAAAAGATGTTTCCATGATCGGCCCAAGAACGATACCAATCAACATCGGGGCTGCCGGATACGCAAAAAGTCGCATTGAGTAGCCGACAAGCCCGAAAACAAACATGACTACGACTCCTCTGATATTTCCAGCTACCGTAAGAGAGCCGATCACACAGAAAGACAGTATGATGATCGAAAGGACCTGATACGGTAAAGACAGGCTTTTTACAAAAACCCTTAAAAGCAAAAAGGCTATGATCAAGAGGGCAAATATTCCAATCAGCATTCCCCCAAAAACCGTGTACGCCATTTCCTGCTGTTGTATCATCAGCAACGGACCGGGCCGGAGTCCATGAATAAGCATAGCGGCAAGCATAACTGCGGTTGTGCCGCTACCGGGAATACCCAGGCTCAACAAAGGCACGAGCGCCGAACCCACGGCTGCATTATTCGCAACCTCCGGGGCGACAATCCCCTCGGCCTTTCCTTTTCCGAATTCTTCAGGGTGTCGGTTAACTCTTTGCTCCATATTATATGAAAGGATGCCAGCGGTCGTTGCACCTACTCCAGGCAACACACCGACAATCACACCGATAATGGCAGACCTTACGACCGTCCATTTATACCCGATGACTTCAAAGATGACGCGCATACTCATTTTTGTTCCATTTTTGTAATCGAATTTATCTCGAGTTTTCCATACCTCTTCGCCCACATTGTAAAAAACTTCGGATGCCGCAAAAAGCCCTATAAGAGCAGGAACCATCGGTATTCCACTAACCATGAACGACTGGGAAAACGTAAAACGCATGGTACCGCTGATAGGGTCGAGACCAATCGTTGCTACCAAAAGCCCCAAGAGTGCCGATGTGATCCCTTTTGAAGGGCTGTCCCCAATCCCGCTGATCGCGCTTAAACCAAGAACTCCGAGAGCGAAATATTCCGCCGGGCTAAAGGAAAGTGCGAAACCTGCAAGCATCGGCGACAAAAAAATCAGCGCTAAAACGCCGATCATTCCACCGAAAACAGAAGAAGTTAAACCAAGTCCGAAAGCCCTGCCTGCTTCACCTCTCTGCGCCATCGGATACCCATCAAAAATCGTGCAAACTGCTTCTGATGATCCCGGAATCCTGAACATGAAGGCCGCGACTTGTCCACCATAAGTGCCGCCTTGATAGACGGACGCCAAAAAAATCAGAGCTTGGTGGGGAGACATTGCATAGGTAAACGGGATGAGTAAAGCGACCCCTTCAGTAGGTCCCACTCCTGGAATCGCCCCGAAAATAATTCCTGCCGTTGTACCTGCAAAGATTACTACCAAATTCTCCAGGCTTGCGGCATTTTGAAGCCCCTCAAATATTGCGTCGAGCATCGAAACTCACCCTCAATAAAAAAAGTAAGAAAGCGCTCTGAAGACCCCTTCACCTCTTGGAAGCGGGACATACATCATCTTGACAAAAATCAGGTAGATCACTGTTGTTACGAGAATCGGAGACAAAACGAAAAGAACCTTTTTCTTGAAACCGACAAACCAAAGCAGCAACCACTGGAAAAGAAGGGTGGAAATGACAAAGCCGAAGTAGAGCATTCCGACAATGTAGGAACCAATTAACACAATCACGGATAAAACACGTAACGTGAAATTTCCCGTATTTACAATTTCCTTGACCTTACCGGTTTTCTTTGCAAAAATCCGGTAAAAGGAAAAAATGAGAATTCCATACAAGATCATTTTTGGCCATGCAGCCGGTGAAAGGCCTTTGCTTTCACCAACAAAATCCCATGTTTGAATCTGAGCCAGCATTAAAATACTAAATACAACAAAAAAAAGCTCACTTGCAATGACTTTCAATGTGCAGCTCCCCCTTTTAGAAGGAAGGGGCACAGGTTTATATACCTGCGCCCCTTCAGATTCAAACACCCAAATCGCTCTTATTTCTTAATGTAGCCCAGCTGCTCCATAACCCTTTTATACAAACCGGACTCTTCTTCCATAACCTTCGCAAAACCTTCCGTGCCAAGATAACCTGCTCGGAGATTCAACAACCGGCTTTCTTCAAACTCCTTATAAGTGGGTGTTTCGGTTGCCTCTTTGAAGGCTGCTTCCAGCGTTTTGACAATCTCTTCCGGAGTTCCCGCTTTTACAACCATGCCTCTCCACATTCCCGGAGGCATGTCATAGCCGAATTCCAAAACCGTTGGGACATCCGGGAATATCTCAAGCCGTTCTTCCGATGCGACGATAAGCGGAACCACCTTCTCCGCTTCCACAAGAGACATGACCGGCGCGGGTTCGTCATACATGAGATCAAGGTGGCCCCCCAGCAAAGCTGCGTGCATCTCTCCAGAACTTTCAAATGGGACCATTGTCGCGTCGATCCCTGCCGAATCTAAAATTATCGCCGTCGCAATCTCATCAAAGCTGGCCGAACCCGTAACTCCGATCTTGATATCGCCGGGGTTGTTTTTGGCGTAAGCAACAACATCCTCCCAATTCCCGAATTCCGAACCAGAGTAAGTGTGAAGCATACCTGTGTCCACATGAGCTCGCAAAATAGGGGTGAACGAATCAAAATCGTATTCAGTTCTGCCAAGACAAGGGTTCATAAGTATGTCCGAAGTAACCGAAAAAACTGTATACCCATCAGCCGGCTGTTTCATGACGTAATTGGCTGCCTCCGCTGAAGAAGCTCCGGGCATGTTGATTACTACCATGTTCGTATTCAAGATCTTCTCGACTTCTTTAACAATTGTTCGCGCAAAAAGGTCACTTCCTCCCCCCGCTCCCCAGCCGACGATAACTTCAATTGTCCGTTCGGGATAATCAGCCAAAGCCGCAGGAGCTCCAAGGGCCGTTACTGCCAACAACAAAATCAGCACACAGCTCAACTTTCTCGATATCCTGGAAATTTTCATGATCAACATCCCTCCTCTTTCCTCTTTTACCACTGATTTTTTGCTGTCTCGTTTTACAATACACGGTTTTATTATGTAATACAAATATTAACAAAAATGCTCTTGTTCTGTCAATGAGTCGAGTTGCCTCACCTAAAACCTAGACGAAACGGATTCGTTGCCTCACGAAAAAACCCAGGCGAAAGGGCTACGATTTCCCCGGGGAACCTGGACCCGGAGGGAGGAAGGCACGGTGAGGCTGACGATGGGAACCAGGGACGAGATCCTGCGCTCCATGGCGGAAGCATACAGGAAGGCATCGGAGAAAGAGAAAGGACAGATGCTTGACCATATCGTCAATGTTGCCGGCTACAACAGGGATTACGCCTCCCACCGGTTATTGCTGTTCGGGAAGAAGATCTCACTGCGTGGGGCCGGCGGGAGGCGGGTCGTGCTGGAAGCGGAAAGGAACAGGCCGGCAAGACGTACCCAACGCAGGCATGTCTATGGACCGGAAGTCGAAAAAGAGCTTGCAAAGCTCTGGCGCCTCATGGATTTCCCCTGCGGGAAACGCCTTGCCGCCATGCTTCCCTGGCTGGTCCCGAAGCTGGAATACCACGGGGAACTGTCTTTGGATCCGGAAACCAGGGAAAAGCTTTTGTCCGTTTCGGCGGCAACCATCGACAGGATGCTGGAGCAACGGAAGAAGCGGATGCGGCTGAAGGAACGGACCACGACGAAACCGGGGACGCTTCTGAAACAGAAGATCCCTGTGCGTAAGTTTTCGGACTGGAACGATGCACGGCCGGGGTTCATGGAGATGGACCTGGTGGCGCACGAAGGGGGCAATCCCAGTGGCGAGTTCGCTTTCACCCTTAACCTTACCGACGTGGCGTCCGGATGGACGGAACTTCGGGCCGTCAAGAACAAGGCCCAGCGGTGGGTTTTCGAGGCCCTGGAACTGATCCGAAAGAGGTTGCCCTTTCCGCTGCTCGGGCTGGATTCAGACAACGATTCGGCCTTTATCAATCACCAGCTTTTCCGGTATTGCCTGGCTGAAGGCGTGACCTTCACCCGGTCGAGGGCATTGAGGAAAAACGACAACTGTTTCGTGGAACAGAAGAATTGGGCTGTCGCTCGAAGGGCTGTCGGGTATGCACGGTATGATACGGAAAAGGAAGTGCAGATCATGAATGTCCTTTACGATGAGCTCAGGCTCTATGTCAACTTCTTCCAGCCCTCGGCGAAGCTCATCTCGAAGGAACGCAGGGGCGCGAAGGTCACGAAGCGCTATGATAAGCCCCTAACACCATACCAGCGGCTGCTCGAATCGCAGGACCTGCATGAGACAATGAAGGAAGCCTTGCGACAGACTTATGAAACCCTGAATCCCGCCGAACTGAAACGGCGGATTGACGTGTTCAAAAGAAAACTCGAGGCGTGCCAGAGAACAAAAAAACAGACGAAAGAGGCTCCTGAAAAAGAGCCCCTTTTCGTCACCCCGTGGTCCAAAGAGTGGGGAGTACCGCATTCTTCATGAGGCATCGATACAATTTCGTCTAGATTCCTTCGTGAGACAACAGGTGAGTCACTCCATCAGTCAAGTCCCAAAAATGCTGTAAATTTGGACGCGGTTACAGATTCACCGCCACGGCCTCGGATTGAGACATGTTTACTGGCTGTTTCACTGAGGCCGTTTTCTCCTGTTCCTTTTCCACCTTCGCTTCGAGAAAATCTGTCATGTCCATGTACCGGCGTCCCGATATCCACTCCTCGCTCAGTTCCTGAAGATATGCTCCCACCAACATCGTCGCCGAGGCATCCTTCGGGAAGATCCGGATGACCCGTTCCCGCCTCCGGATCTCCTCGTTGGTCCGCTCCGTCATGTTCGTGGTCCGCATCTTTTTCCGGCAATTCGCCGGAAGATCGTAGACGGCCAGGATTCGGTGCGTCGTACATGTATTTCAGCATGGCATGAACCTGCTGCCGGTCCTTTTTGTGCACCCCATCCAGAAGGTTCCTGGAAAAGTGGGTCTGGCACCTCTGCCAGACCACATGGGAAGGGTCTTCCCCAAAGTCAGCTTCAATCCCTCATGGTCGTCGGAGATGACGTAGTCCACTCCTGACAAACCCCTCCTGTTGAGCCAGGTGAAAAACTCCGTCCAGCTTGCCTCGCTCTCCTGTCGGGCCACCCGGATGCCGAGCACCTCCCTGTATCCCGTCTCCGAAACGCCTATGGCAAGCTGGGTGAACTTCGTGACGACCTTGCGATTTTCCCTCACCCGCATCACTAGGGCGTCAGCATGGAGGAAAGGGTAGGCTACACCTCCCAGCGGCTGTTCGTTCCACTCCGCAACCCGTTCGTGCAGAATGCCGCTCAGCCGGCTGACGGTGCTTTTAGAGACCTCCAGGCCGCAGAGCTCTTCCATAACCCGCCTCACCTTCCTGGTGCTGACACCGTTTATGACTATCTCCAGCAGCGCCAAAAGGAAGGCCTGTTCGAACCGGGGCAAAAGCTTCAGCTCCTGGGTGTCCAGGCCTCAGCCACACATCTGGGGAATCCGTATTGACATGTGCATGAACCGGGTCGCCACCCACCTGCTGCGGTGCCCGTTCCGGTAGCCTTTCCGGTCCGGCGTCCGCTCATACCGTTTTTGCCTGCAGGATCTCTTCCGCCTTCGTCTCCAGCGCATGTTCGATGAGGTCCTTGACCACCGATTGAAGGCAGGTCAGGTCGCCCTGCAGCAGGGACTGGACAATTTTGTCGTCAAGAGCTACCGTCGTTTTCGCCACCGGGATCACTCCTTCGGTTTGTGTTTTCTCACTGACTACACTGTAACCGAAGTCCCGGTGGCTTTTTTGCCTTCCCACCGACTGCCGCCTGTTCCAGACGACCTTTTTACAGCAGTTTAGGGGCTTGATCACTCCATCGGGGAAAAGTGTTTTGTTTCATCCCGTTGAAAAATACAACATTTTTGAATTTTCTCATTCTTCTACACTATGAATAAGCGGGCATTCGGGGAGGCAGAAAGAATGTTTTAAAATACTGCAAAGGTTCGAAAATAAAGTGTTTCCCTTCAAAATCAAGAAAAAGAAGATTTATATTCCTCGTTCCCTTTTCGGTGTTGAAAACAGTTTCACCATCCCTATCGGTGCTCTTTCTTCACGCCAGTTTGTCAAGTGCACTCCTTGATATATACTCCACATCAACATCTTCTGATCCTCAAGGAGGTACGTTCATGTCCCTGTGCTATATCGACGGCGACTTTGTCCCAGCTTCTGAAGCACGAATCCCCGTCACCGACCTTTCGGTCCAGCGCGGCATCGGGGTCTTCGAAACCATACGGACCTACGGGGGCCGCCCCATGGCGCTCACCCGGCACCTTTTCAGGCTCCGTGACTCCGCGGCCCGTTGCGGGATCTTCCTTCCAATGGAACTGGAGGTAATGAAACGGATCATCCGGGAAGGCCTGTCGAAAATCGAGGGAGACAGCCGCGCACGACCCTACGTCACCGGCGGAGACCAAATGCGGGACGGCACCTTCCCGAACCCCAGGTTTTTCGCCTTCTTCGAGCCCTTGAACCCGCCACCAGGGGAACTCTACACCAAAGGCGCAGCCCTCTTTCCCGTTGACATGGAGCGTCCCCTGTCGTTTCTCAAAAGCATCAACTATATGCAGGGCTACCTGCCGCTGCGCGAGGACCCGGAAGCCCTTGAAATCCTCTACTGCCCCGGCGGCGAGATCACCGAATCCTCCCACAGCAACGCCTTCATGGTGAAAGACGGCCGGATCGTCACGGCGCCCCTGGAACGGGTTCTCGACGGGACCATGCGGCAAATGACCCTTGAAATCGCAAAAGAAGCGGGCTTTGAAACGGACGAACGCACCCCCCGTCTCAAAGAACTGCCGGAGGCAAGGGAGTTTTTCATCACTGGCAGCGTGAAGGAGATTCTCCCCGTGGTCCGTATCGGCAGGACCGTCATCGGGAACGGACAGCCTGGGCCTGTCGCAAAAATGCTCCGCCAGCGGTACCTGCAGAACATCGAAAGATGGCTGGAGTAACACGGACTAGATAGAGATATCGTATTGCATGAGGAGCTTCGCGAGCTTGTCAATCTTCTTCCGCGCAACGTCAAGTTTGCCCGCGCCTAGGGCAGCCACAAGGGCATCACAAATGGTCATGAGCGAAACTGAACTGTAATGGCTGGTATTTTGGGGTGCAATAAGCAATTCCGTCGCCAAAGGCGCTGCAACGCCCGAAAGGCTGTTGGTGATTAGAACCGTGGGAATACCGTTTTCATGAGCAAACTGGATGCACGAAATCGTTCGTTTTGTGTAGTGGGGGCTCCCTGCCATCAGGGCTACCATGACATCCTGCCTGTTCATGTCCATGAGAACATCTAGCATCGTGTCCGTTCCAGTGGCATCGACAAGAAAAATGTCCGATAAAAACTGCTGGAGAAGAGCATGAAGATACAGCGCTACTCCTTTTGTCGACCGAAGACCGATGATGTAAATCCTTCTCGCGTTACCTAAAAGTTCCACGGCCTTGGGAAACCTTTCCGCAAGGTGTGTGCTTTTCATCCCCCTGAGATTCTGGATGTTTTCCTCTATCACCGCATCCAGGACGTTATTTTCCGAAGCTCCGGCAAAAGTGTCACGAAGTCTGTCGAGGGGCGGGATGCTTGAAGTATAAAGAACTTTCTGCAATTCCTCTTTAACAGCCGAGAAGCTGCGGTAACCAAGGCCGGTTGCCGTTCTGAGCACTGTTGCCGGGCTTGTTCCCGTCGCTTTTGCAAGTTCTTCCGCGGTCAGGAACGCGGCCTGCTGGTAATTGTTCAATATGTAGTCACATACAACCTGCTGTTGAGACGGCAAATTCCGCCTGGAGGCCCTCAATTGTTGGAATATGCCGCCGATGAAGTCCCTACGCGGGCCCTTGCCCTTTCCAGCTTCTTTCAATTTTCTCCCCCCTGTTTCGACTCGACATCTTCTCTGCACAGTTGCAGATACCAAAGTCAACACGTTGTTTGATTCACAAGTTTGACAATAACATGAAGTCTCATTATATTCAGAAAGGTGATATCCATATACATCATTATATGCTTATTTGATGCCTGCTTCTATCATTCTCCAGGCTTTGTTCCAGGTATTTCCATCAAGAGAAACCGCAAAGGCTCCATCTTCAGGCGGCTTTGGGAAGCCTGATTCAATTTCTGCGAAAGACTAAAGGAGGGGGAAACATGAACTTGAGGAAAGCAGCTGTAGTGTTTCTGGTTGTGGCGTTTCTCGGAACGGCTGTCGCGGCGGGTGCTGTCGAAAGACTGTCCCTCGCAACAGGTGGAACAGCAGGCACCTATTACCCTATCGGCTCGGGCATTGCATCTATCGTCATGAAACATGTCCCGGATCTGGAGATCACCGCAGAATCTACCGGCGCCTCGGTAGCGAACCTGAAAATGCTCCGCGACAAGCGTGTTGACATGATCATGGGGGCCGCGAATACGTCCTGGGGCGCCTATGAAGGCCATCCTCCTTTTGATGGCGAACCCGTCAAAAACATCCGGGGAATCGCATGCCTCTATCCCGAAATCTTCCAGTTCATCGTGCTTGACGGGTCGGGAATGAAGGATATCTACGACCTCAAGGGCAAAAAGGTCGCCGTCGGTGCACCGGGAAGCGGCACCGAGCGAACCGCCAAGATGGTTCTCGAAGCCCATGGCCTCACCTACGAAGATATTGATGAACAGTTCCTGAACTTCGGGGAAGCCGTCACCGCCCTCAAGGATCGTCTCATTGACTGCGCCATCATCGGCTCGGGCATTCCCACATCGGCCGTCGTCGATGCCTCGACCACTCTGGACATCGACCTCCTGGCCTTGGATGTCCCCGTAATGAAAGAATTCATGGCCGACCGTCCTTACCTCACGCTCATTAACATTCCAGGTGGGACCTACCGCGGAGTGGATGAAGACGTGACCGCCGTAGCCAGTCCCGCCATTCTAAGCGCCGAAAAAGATCTGAGTGAGGATACGGTCTACCAGATCACCAAGGCCATATTCGAACATCTTGACGAACTAGCGGCTATTCATGCCCAAGGCAAGATGATTAAGCTCGAAACGGCCCTGAGCGCCATGTCTATTCCGCTTCACCCTGGTGCAGAGAAGTATTACAAAGAAGTCGGCGTACTGAAATAACGAAATCCCGTTCCCTTGACACAACGAAGCGGGACGCTTTGCCTCAGGGCATGCGTCCCGCTTCTTACCGGACAAACTGGTGGTGTCGTTATGTCTCTGAAAAGAAGCCTTTCCCTGTTTATCGTTGCCCTGGCAACCATATTTGTTCTCTTCCTTCTGTCGCCCGTGAGAGTCCTTGACATCAGGAGCAACGACCTTGACCGCTCGATCTACCGTGAAGCTGTGAAACCGGGATATACCTTTGCAACAGTCATCCGGCACTCGGTGCATTTGACCCCTGTCTTCGAATATTACGAGATCGACGAAAACGGCCGGATAATCCTTACGGGGACAAAACTCCAGGACTTGGGATGGGGAGTCCCTTCCACCTATAGCCAGGATTCCCGTTTCGAGGACGGATTTCTCGTCATTGAGGGAATAGACAAACCGATCGACTTCGTCCCCTTCAGGGTCAGTTACATCGCCCGGCCTTGTCTTGTCCTGGATAACGGAAACCGTAAGGTAGACCTGACCCAAGCTGTCAGCAACCTGGACCGCATCGACATCCACGCAGCGAAAATGCCACGGTGGAAGTTTCTTCTACGAGGTGAGACCGATGAGTTTCCTCAATAAAAACGCGAAACCGGAACTGACTCCAGAAGAACAACTCGAACAGATCAATAAAAAACTCGACCGGAAAAGGGAACTCACCGGCTGGGCCGGAAGAATATGCTTCGTCCTCGCCGTTGCCATGTCCCTTTTTCACCTGTACTCTTCCGGCATCCGGATGCTGCCCCAGATGCAGCACCGTGCCATACATCTTGCTTTCGCAATGGCGCTGACCTTTTTTATTTATCCTGCCAATGAGAAACAGAAAAACAGGTTGCCCTGGTTTGACATCGCCGCCATAGTCTTCTCCATAGCCGTCGGCGCCTACCTGACCCTGGACTATATGAACCTTGTCATGCGCGCGGGAGACCCCTTGATGAGGGACCTCATCCTGGGCGGATTCACCATTCTTCTCGTACTCGAGGCCACCCGACGGACCATGGGATGGCCCCTTGTCATCGTGGCCATGTGCTTCCTTCTTTACGCACTCTACGGCCATCTCATACCGGGAGCACTGGGGCACAGACAATATCACCTGACAAGGGTGATAGAACATATGTTCCTCACCAGTGAAGGGATTTACGGCGTGGCGATCTATGTCACAGCCACCTTCGTGTTTGTCTTCATTCTCTTGGGGTCCTTTCTGGCGGAAACCGGGGGCGCCCAAGCCTTCATAGACCTCGCCTTTTCAATAACTGGCCGCTACCGAGGAGGCCCTGCAAAGGCTGCTGTCGTCGCCAGCGGTCTGATGGGAACCATTTCAGGAAGTTCCTTTGCCAACGTGGCGGGAACAGGGACCTTCACCATCCCGTTAATGAAAAGCGTGGGCTACAAACCTGAATTCGCCGGCGGTGTTGAAGCCGCCTCTTCATCCGGCGGCCAGATCATGCCTCCCATCATGGGCGCCGCAGCCTTTATCATGGCTGAAATGACGGGCGTGCCCTACGGCAAACTGATTGTCCACGCCGCCATCCCGGCAATCCTTTACTACGTTTCGGTCTTTCTCATGGTGGACCTGGAAGCCGCAAAAATGGGTCTGAGAGGACTCATGAAAAACCAGCTCCCCCAGTTTTTCGAAGTACTCAAAAGAGGCGGTTTCCTGCTTTTGGCACCATTGAGCATCGTGTATATGCTTATCGCCGGGTACTCGCCGATAAAAGCTTCTTTTACGGCTGTCATGTTCGTCATCGTCGCAAGCTTTTTCAGGAAAGAAACCCGACTGACGCCAGCTACGTTCCTCAAGGCGCTCGAATCGGGAGCGAGGAGCTCACTGAGTGTCATTGCCGCCTGCGCGGTGGCGGGCCTTATCGTCGGCACAGTAACGTTGACTGGCCTGGGGCTCAAATTTGCGGACCTCATTATTCTGCTGGCACACGGGCAACTCTACCCTGCACTGGTATTGACAATGTTTGCCTCTATAGTCATGGGGATGGGGATGCCCACGACGGCCCTCTATATCATCCTGGGTTCGATGGTTGCGCCGGCCCTCGTGAAGCTCAATGTCCCCATCGTAGCGGCTCATCTTTTCATCTTCTACTTTGGCTGCATGGCAGCCGTTACTCCTCCGGTCGCGCTCAGCTCGTACCTCGCAGCCGCAATAGCCAAAGGCGACTCTGTCAAAACTGCACTGAACGGCCTCAAGCTTGCACTTGCCGCTTTCATTCTCCCCTACATCTTCGCCCTCGAACCGAGACTTTTACTCATAGACGCCACTGTAGGGAAGGCTGCTCTCGCAACCACGACGGCAACCCTTGGCGTTATCGCCCTGGCCTCCTGCCTCGAAAACTACTTTTTCGGCAAACTGCTGGTCTACGAGCGCTTTCTCCTCGGGGCAGCCGCATTGGTTCTTATGTATCCCGGGTGGGTGTCAGACCTGGCAGGCTTTGTGATCCTCCTCGCGGTTTTCGGCTCCGTGAAGCTCTTTCGCAAAAGCCACCGTGTCACCGGGCAGGGGCAAAAGCTCGCAGAGGTGAATCATCATGAATAAAGTTACCGTTATCGGCGCCGGCAACGGCGGAGTCAGTATGGCCGCATGGCTCTCGCTGCGGGGTTGTTCGGTCAGCCTTTACGACAAATTCGACCAAGCCCTCAAAGGCATCAAAAGAGCGGGGGGTATCATGCTCAGGGCACCTTCAACGGGAGGTTTCGCACCAATCGACACGGTAACGTCCGACATTGCCGTGGCTCTCAAGGAGAGCGAGCTCATCATGGTTGTCACCCCCGCTTTTGCCCACGGGGAAGTCGCGCGTTTTTGCGCGCCCTTTCTCACGAAAGGGCAAAAGGTCATTCTCAACCCGGGGCGCACGGCAGGAGCCATCGAATTCCGTAAAACAGTGAAAGAAAACAATCCTGATGCACAGTTCATCGTAGCTGAGGCGCAGTCTCTCTTATTTGCCTGCCGCAGGACCGGTCCGGCAGAGGCGGTGATATACAAAATCAAGAATCACATGCCCTTGGCTGCCCTGCCCGCCCAGTCGACTGCAAGAGCCTTAAAAGCCGTGATCGGGTGGTTTCCGCAATTTGTCGCCGCCAGAGATGTGCTTGAAACCAGCCTGATGAACATCGGCGCCGTGTTTCACCCGACTCCGTCGCTCTTGAACATAGGACGGATAGACGCCGGAGAGGACTTCGAATACTACATGCAGGGCATATCACCCTCCATAGCCTCCGTCCTGGAGAAACTTGATGCCGAACGAGTCCGCCTGGCCCGTGCCATGGGAACGAAGACCATGACGGTCCTGGAATGGTTGGAAGATGTTTACGGCATCGAGACCGGCGACGCCTCCGGAATTTACGAGGCGGTACAACGCCAGGAAGTCTACCGGGGTATTGCCGCCCCCAAAGATCCGTATACCAGATATATCAGCGAAGACGTTCCCATGGGGCTCGTCCCACTTTCCGAACTTGCGCGTCTGGCCGGGGTTTCGACACCTGTCATGGATTCGGTAATCACTTTGGCAGGCAGCGTGCATCGGTGTGACTATCGTAAAGAAGGGCGAAACTTGCACAGACTCGGGCTTGAAAACATGTCTGTAAAAGAAATTCGGGCATTTGTCACCGAGAAGGCTTGACGACTCTGATCACCGATTCAAAAAGGAGAGAGTGCATCGTGACAGGCAAAAGCAGGAAAGTTGAATTTCTGTACCTGAACCAGGATGAGGTTATTCAGTGTGGAGCCCTCGATATGACCATGGTCATGGAAAGGATCGAACACCTTTTCACCCTCCACGAAAAGGGGGAGACCATCGTTCCCGACAAGATAACCCTCAGGTGGGGCGACGCCGCTTCCGAAGCAGTGACGGGAAGGATCAACGCCATGCCCGGTTACGTAGGCGGGGACGTGGACACGGCGGGGATTAAATGGATCGGCAGCAAGCCCATGAACCCTTTGAATTACGACCTTCCCCGTGCGTCGGCACTGACGATCCTCAATGACCCCGAAACGGGTTTCCCCATCTCCGTCATGGACGGGACAGTGATCAGCGCAATGCGAACCGGGGCGGTCACGGGAGTGGCGGCGAAACACCTTGCCCGGGAAGATTCCAGGCGTGCAACTTTCATTGGTGCCGGAACCCAGAATCACACCCAGTTGCTCGCAGTGACCACGGCGGTCCCCGATATTGAAGAGGTCTGTATCTGTGACATCTCCGCGGAAAGGGTCGACGCCTTCCTTGAAACGGAAACGGCGAAGCACCCAGGGCGATCCTTTAAGGGAACCACCTCCGCAGAGGAAGCAGTAAGGGGAGCCGATATCATCGTCACGGCGACAACATCGCTCAAACCGATTGTGAAAGCCGACTGGATCAAGGCTGGGGCTTTCCTTGCCAATGTAGGGAACTACGAGTTCGAATTCGAAGCCATAGAGGCTGCCGGTAAAATCGTGGTAGATAACTGGGAAGCTGTGATCCACCGCGGCATACAGACTGTTGCGATAATCGTCAATGAGGGACGGATGAATCGGGACCGCCTCCATGCGGAACTCGGTGAAATCACTTCAGGGAAAAGGCCGGGGCGGGAAAACAACCTGGAGACAATTTATTTCTGTGCCGTCGGGATGGGAGCGGAAGACATTATTGTAGGTCGCCGTATTTACGAAGAAGCGAGAATCCGCGGGATCGGGACCTGGCTGACGCTTTGGAACAATCCGGTCTGGATCTAGGGATTGCGGTTTTAACCCGGGCTGGTTGCAATAATTAAAGAAGAAGCTCCTCACACACCGCGAGGGGTTTCTTCTTTAAATTTGTCTTCGGCCAACCCCCACTGCTCAAATCCTGTGTTTCTGCTATGATATAGTAAATCAATTTTCTGTCCGGATGAGCCCTACATGAAAGGGACCGTTGTGGGATGAAGCCGCGGAAGAAAAACGATCAGACCTGTGAAGACGGTTCTCAAGATGTGACAATCCGGCCGCGTCTCGAGGTTTTTTCCGCTGTGGCGCCCGCTCTTTTTTCGGCGTCTTTCCTGCTTCTTTCGGGCCCTTTACCGGCGAATGCCGCCACCGCGGAATATTTGCCTTTCGCGAACCTTTCCTCCTCCTGGGGTGTCGTGGTTATCGCCCTTTTACTGCTGGCAGCCTATTTCATCCTGCTCTTTCTCCTTTCCGGGGTTCGCTCATCGGTCCCCAAAAAGCCCGAAACCCCGCCGGAAGCGGTGACTGATTTCTCCTTCTCTCCTGCTGAAGCCGGTTATCTTTTCCGGCTCGAATACGACGATTCCTGCATCGTCGCGTCCCTCATCCATCTTGCCCACCAGGGCATCCTTTCGATCTCCGATCATCATCTTGGCTGGATGATCCATCGCGAATCACCCTGTCCCGGAACGGTGGCACCAGAGGAACGGTTCCTGTATCAGAACCTTTTCCGCAAAAAACCCTCAATGTTGCTTGAATACAAGGGAGGCCGCGTCTTCAGTCAGGTACGGCGAAATTTCGCGCGGTTTTTGAACAACCGCTATGGTCGCCGGCTGTCGAAACCGCGCATGGATGTTTTCCTTCCCGGAGCTGTGCTGGCGGTCCTCGGGGGAATCGCCCTGGCCGCCACGCCGGGAAAAACTCTTGTCCATATCGCCACCTATGCCGGGGGCGCCGCGGTCATTCTCTTAGCCGGGGCTTTCATCGTCACGCGCCCGACATCCTATGCAAGCCAGGGCAACCTGGAGGCCGAAGCCCTCAGGCATCATTTGACGGCCGTTGAAATTCCAGGCCAAAGCGTTGAAAAAACACTCCTTCATTTTTATGCCCACCTTCCCCATGCCGTCGCCCTCGATGCGGCGAGATGGTGGATCGTGCGCAATTCCGAAACCCTTCACTCACTGGGCAAAGACCCGGCTGAGGTTGAAACGCCCTGGTACACCGACGGGCGAACGGGACTGCCCGGGCTGGTCAACCTCATCGAAAACCTGGTGAAAACATTCCACCAAATGGCCTGAGGGACCTGCAACCGGCTTTGTCAGCGTCCCCTGTACCCGGGAACCCTTTCTCTGCGTTTTTTGATTTCATTGGCCTTTTGCGCTTTCCGGCAAAAGGCCCTTTCGTGTAATCTCTTGGAGTCCGGAGGAACGAGAACCCGATGAAAGGCCTTGCCGCCAAAACACAACAGGAACGTTACCGGTCAATACTGGGAGTCAAGCCCGGCCTTCAGGCCCAGCTTGTCCTCGTGTTGCTTCTGGTTTCGGTGACAGGCCTCGCTGCCGTGGGGCTTGTCGCTTCCAGGACGATAGAAGCGCAATTCAAGAAGACCATCGCCAGAAATGCCCACAATATCGCCCTGACACTGTCGGAAAACCCCAAAATCGGGGAAGCAGTCGCCAAGGGGAAGGACACGGACTTTATCCAGGAGGCGGCCGAGAAAGTCCGCCGTGCGACGGGAGTCAAGTCTGTCATCGTTTGCGACGCTTACGGCAGGATATTGTCTCACCCCGTGACGTATCGGCTTGGTGAAATATTCATCGGAAACAACACTAAAAGAATGCGTCCCGTCACGGGCGTGGCCGGTGCAAAAGAGATGGAAGGCCGTTTGGGAGCCTCCATCCGGGCTGAAGCGTCCGTCTTTCATGAAGGGAAGCAGGTTGGGAAAGTTTATGTTGACGTCCTGGTAAACGAAATCAGGAGCACCCAGTTCAGTCTCTACGGGAAACTGATCCTGGCCCTGTTCGTGGGGCTCGTCGTTTCCGTGGCGGCCGCCGTCGTACTTGCCCGGAGAGTCAAGGGAATCATCCACGGCATGGAACCCGGGGAAATCGCCTTGCTCCTCAATCAACGTGAGAGCATCATCGAATCCATCAGGGAAGCCATCATCGCCGTCGATTCAAACACGAACGTGGTCCTCACCAACAGCGCCGCCAAAAAACTTTTCCGAATCGGCGCAGATATCGTCGGACAGCCCGTGGAGCCAGTCATACCCGGCACGGGCCTCCCGAAGGTACTCCGTTCAGGAGAAGCGGAATACGACCGCGAAGTCGAAATCGGCGGCAGAAGGGTCATGGCCCAGAGAATTCCCATCAAGGGAAGCGGCGGGACGGTCGGTGCCATCGGAAGCTTCCGGGACTTGACGGAAGTCAGGACGCTGGCGGAGCAGATTACGGGCGTTACCATGTACGTAGAGGCCCTGCGGGCCCAGAATCATGAATTCCAGAACAAGCTTCAGACCATTTCGGGGCTCATCCAGCTCGAGGAATACGACAGGGCCGTTTCCTTTATTTCGGAAGTGGCTGGAGGAAGGCATTCGCAGGTATCCTTCATTGCGAAACGTATCAAAAACCCCTCCCTCGGAGGCATCCTCCTGGGGAAAAGTTCGAGATGCGCAGAGCTCGGGATCGACTTCAGGATCCTGCCGGACAGTTCCTGTGGCCCCCTGGAAGGACTGGATGGCATCTCTCTGGTTGTTATCGTTGGGAACCTTATCGATAATGCCATAGAAGCCGTTTCAGAACTGCCGCAACAACGCCGTAAGGTTGAAATCGGTATTTTCGACGAATCAAACAGGGTGCTGATAAGTGTCAGGGACAATGGCAACGGCATATCCCCGGAAAACATGAACCAGATCTTCGAACGGGGTTTTTCGACGAAACCACAAAACGGGAATGACCGGGGGTACGGACTCTACAACGTTCAACTCCGCGTCGATGCGATGAAGGGCGACATAGAGATAGATTCCGTACCCGGGAATTTCACCGAATTTGTTGTCAGCCTGCCAAACGGGAGTGATACCAATGAATGTTGAAATCCACGTTCTGATCGCTGAGGACGATCCCATGGTGGCGGAAATTTATCGGAAATTCCTTACATCAATAAAAGGGTTCTGCGTGGCAGGACAGGCTCCCGACGGAAAAACAGCCCTCAAAATGCTCCGTGAAAGACCTGTAGACCTCGTTATTCTCGACATTTTCATGCCTGAACTGAACGGTATCGAAACACTCAAAACGATTCGCGCCAGGGGGGAAGGGGTGGACGTCATCGTTATTTCCGCGGCCCAGGAGATCGAGACCGTAAATGATGTCATACGTGCCGGCGCTTTCGATTACATCGTCAAGCCTTTCGTGTTCGAGCGGTTCAGATCGGCTCTCGAGTCCTACAGGGTCTTTTTCGAACGCATAAAAAAGGGAAGCAGAAAGTGCACCCAGGAAGACGTGGACGATCTCTACCGGCTGAGGAGGAAACCCTCCGACTGCGACCTCCCCAAGGGGCTGAATGCTCTTACCCTCACTAAGGTAAAGAAGCTGCTTGAAGGGGAAGACCGCCCTGTTTCCGCGGAAAGCGCGGCAAAATCCATCGGTGTTTCACGAGTGACGGCGAGACGATACCTGGAATTCCTCGCCGCACAGGGTGAAGCCGTCGTTGAAAGATCTTACGGCGATGTAGGTCGTCCGGTCAATACCTACAGGCTGATCCGGTAAAAGGCTTTCGTTCATTTTGATCATGCCCCAAACGTGGAAGGACCGCCATTGTGGAGAGGACCTGCCAATTTCCCCCTGAACAAAACCGAACAAAACCTTCTGTTTTTTACGAAACTCTTGTTCATTTTTCTTCCTGAACCTAGGCTCGATACCGGAGTGAATCCAAACAAATCCAATATGGGGAGTGGTTTTTTCATGAAAAAGGTTCTGATCCTCGCCATGGCCCTCCTGATGGCCTTCTCCGCGTCAGCATTGGCAGCCCAGGCGGACTGGCCGCCCCAGATTCGTTTCATGGCCGGACCTCCCGGCGGGAACTGGTTCGCCCTCGGCGGAACACTGGCCGACATGTGGACGAAAAACGTAATACCCACGACGAGCGGGACCGGCGGTGGAGTGAGCAATATCATCAATGTCAACCGCGGCAAGGGTGACCTGGCTCTGTCCGTGGCCTCCGTTCTCGGTGCCGGACAGCTTGGTGAAGCCCCCTTCAAAGGATCCATGGACAATGCGAAGCTTTTCGCCAACCTTTACCGACAGTACACCTATTTCATCATGCGCAAGGACTACGCCGAGGCAAATGGCATCACCACCCTGGGGGACATCGTCGAGAAGAAACTCCCCATCCGGATGGCCACCCTCAAGCCCGGCACATCCTCGGAGTTCGTCATCTCCTCCATATTCAGCAAAGGGTTCGGAGTGACCTGGGAAGACATCAAGGGCTGGGGAGGCTCCGTGGAATACGCTTCCTACAGTGACGGGGCAAACCTGCTCGCCGACAATCACATTGACATGTTCGCTTTCGCCGTCGGCCGTGCGGCTTCGATCGTCATGAAGATAGAGACCCAGACGGACGTGGTCATTCTCCCCGTGGACGAAAAGGCCCGCGATGTCATGAAAAAATCCCTGGGAACCACGACTTTCAACGTCGATAAAAACGTCTACAAGTCCGTGACGGGAGACGTTCCCGTCGTGGGCGACTATACATGCATCATCATCAGGGGCGACCTTCCCGACGACCTGGCATACTCCATGGCGAAAGCTCTGTGGGAACACAAGGACGAGATCGCCAAATCAATCAAGGACGTGGGAGAACTGAACCCCGCGGAAGCGATTTCAGAAGGTGTGGCGGCCCATCCGGGAGCCGCGAAGTTCTGGGAGGAAGCGCAATAGACTGATCCGGTTTCCAAAAAATTTCCCAAAAACGCAACATGCGGCAGGGGCGGGGAGCTCCCTCCCCTGCCTTTCTATCGGGGGAGGCATGCCATGCGAACGCTCACAGGGAAAATACAAGCATGTATGTACGTTTACGTCATCCTCATGGGGCTTTTCCACTTGTACACCGCCGTTTTCGGTACCTATGAAGCCTATCTCCAGAGAATGATCCACCTCACCTGGGTCCTCCCCATGGCGTTCATTCTTTACCCCGCAGCCAAAAATTCGCCTATGGAACGCCCTACCTGGCTCGACTGGACCCTGGCGGCGGTTTCCGTTGTCCCTGGTTTTTACGGCATCGTTAACTACGGGGATATCGTGACGCGCATTTGCCAGGTAGACCCGCTCACGCCGGCACAGCTTTGGCTCGGCATTATCCTAACACTCATCCTTCTTGAAGCCACCAGGCGAGTCGTGGGTCTTCCTCTGGCTTTGATTACGGCCTTTTTCGCGGGCTACATGTATTTTGGAACCCACCTTCCGGGCATTCTCAAGGGGCTCCAGTTCACCCTTCCGGAGGTCGTCGAAGAGATCTATCTCACGGGAGAAGGGATATTTTCCATTCCCCTTGGCGTCTCGGCCACCTTCGTTATCATTTTCCTTATTTTCGGCGGATTCCTTGAAAAAAGCGGGATCGGGGAATATTTCATGGAATTTGCCCAGGCCTTTGCGGGGACCACTCCGGGCGGCCCGGCGAAAATCGCCGTCGTCAGTTCATGCCTGTTCGGCTCCATCTCGGGATCCGCAGTAGCCAACGTCTACGGGACGGGAACCTTCACCATCCCGCTTATGAAACGCCTGGGCTACCAGCCTTATTTCGCAGGCGCCGTCGAGGCTGTGGCAAGTTCCGGCGGACAAATCATGCCGCCCATCATGGGGGCCGGGGCCTTTATCATGGCTTCGCTGCTGGGAATCCAGTTCCGTGAGGTTATCATCGCGGCCGCCTTCCCGGCGCTTCTTTACTACGGCGCCGTGTTCCTCATGGTTCACCTCAGGGCCGTCAAGGTCGGTATCAGGGGGCTGAAACCCGACGAACTGCCTTCCAAACGTTACGTCCTGCGCCACGCCTATAAGCTGATCCCCATTGTCGGGCTCCTCTGGATGCTTTTGACAGGCTATACCCCTATGTTGGCGGCCGTGATAGGTATCGGGATGGCGTGGGTCGTATCGCTTTTCGACCCCAAGCACCGCATGGGCCCCCGTGAAATCCTCGACGCCATTTACAGCGGCGCCTCGAACATCACCGTCGTGGCCATCGCCTGTGCGGCGGCGGGAATTATCGTGGGTTCCGTCTCCCTGACGGGTATCGGCTTCAAGTTCGTCGGTCTCGTCTTCTCCCTCGCCAGGGATATCCCCTTTTTGGCGTTGATCCTCATCATGCTCGTTTCCCTGCTGTTGGGAATGGGGTTGCCGACCACCGCAGCCTACATCCTCGCAGCTGCCCTCGGTGTTCCCGCCCTGACCAAACTCGGCTTCAACCCCTTGGGGGCCCACCTCTTCGTCTTCTACTTTGCCATCATCTCAGCCATTACCCCGCCTGTGGCCCTTGCGGCCTACGCCGCAAGTTCCGTTGCCGGCGCCCATCCAAACCGGACTGGATTCCAGGCCATGCGCCTGGGCATACTGGCCTTCATCGTCCCCTACGCTTTTTCCTATGACCAGGGACTGATCCTCCACGGAAGCATCACGGCGAATCTGGCCGCCATCGCCGGAGGAATCTCCGCCGCACTCTCCCTTGGTTTCGCCATGGAAGGGTTTATGGCAGGGCCGCTCAAGCACTACCAGAGGGTAGCCTTTCTGGCGGCAGGACTCTGCGCCTTTACCCCTGTCCTTTACATCAAGGTGCCTGCTGTCGCCGCCACGCTGCTTTTGATCATCTTCCTCTCGAAAAAACACGGCACCTCTCCCATCGGGGGCGGGGGCGCCTGAAATGCAAAACGGGCCTCACCACCCGATTTTCGGCGGGAGGCCTTCTTTTCAAACAGGGAGCAAACAACGGCGGCCGAACGGTCCATGATGCTTTTCGAAAAATCCCCTCTCCAGGAACTGTCCGGCAGGACTGCTTGCCCGTGATCCCTTACCTGGCAAGTTCCACCAGCGTCTCAAGAAGCAGGTTGCAGCCCGTTTCCAGGTCCTCATATCTCGTGTTTTCTTCTGGGACGTGGCTGCGGCCGTCGATGCTGGGCACGAAAATCATCCCCACCTTGGTGACCGTCGCCAGAAGGCACGAGTCGTGCCCTGCGCCGCTGTTCATCCGCATGCAGGAGATCCCCCGCTTTTTTGCAATGCTTTCAATGAGACCCGTTATGTCCCCCGGAAGGTAAATCGCTTTGGAACCGCCCAGAAACCGCATTTCAGAAACGACGCCATGACTTGTTGCTTCCTCTTTGAGGATTTTTTTCACGGCTTCCACAAATTCCTCAAGGCTCGGCTCGTCCACATCGCGCGCATCCAGTGTAAAATTCACCTTGCCGGGAATGACATTCGGGACGTTCGGTTCGCAGAAAATGCGCCCCACTGTTCCAACCGTCGTGCCCGAAGGCGCTTTTTTCGCAAGATCCTCGACTCTTGCGATGGTTTTCGCCGCTGCGGCCATGGGATCATTGCGAAGCTTCATCGGTGTGGCCCCGGCGTGGTTGGGTACCCCCGATATTTCCGTTTCATAGAGCCGGAGTGCGGCGATGGCCTCCACGATCCCCACAGAAAGCCCCTGCGAATCCAGAACCACACTTTGTTCAACATGGAGTTCCAGCATCGCCTTGACCTCTCCCGGCCGAAGAACCTCACGGGGAAGGTTATCGGGTTCGTACCCGGCGTCTTTCGCCGCTTCGTACATGGAACGTCCGTCGGGGCTTCTCAATTTCTTCAGGTCCTCCGGGTCGTGGCGGCCCACCATGGCCTTGCTCCCCGCAAGGGGCAGGCTGAAATTGGATCCCTCCTCCTCGGAAAAAACGACCAGTTCCACCGGATGTTTCAGTCTCACGTCATTTTCGACAATGGTGCGTATCGCCTCCAGGGCGCCTATCGTGCCGGCGAGACCGTCAAACTTCCCCCCATGGAACACGGTGTCAATATGTGATCCGGCCATTACCGAAGGGGCATGAGGATCTTCGCCTTCCCGCCGTGCCCGGATGTTGCCGACACCGTCAATTGTTACAGCCAGGCCCAGTTTCGCACACTCATCAAGCAGATATTCCCGTGCCAGGGCGTCTTCTTTCGAATAGGTGAACCGCGTGTATCCGCACCCCGGTGTTGCATTGAATTCACAGATTTTGTCGATATCCCGTTTGATCCTGCCAATATTGACCGAGAGCAAAACAAACCACCCCTTTTCTTCGGACTGTCACCTGACTATAGCAAAACGACGTCCATCAGGCTTTCCGCTTGAAGAAAACCGGGGCGCGCCATATGATCTGATCAGTAAGCGCCATCAGTATCCGGAAGGGAGATGGAACGATGTCCGGAAAAAACCTTACTGAAAAGATCACTTTCGAGGATTTCGAAAAGGTCGATATCCGTGCAGGGAAGATCATCGAGGTGGAGGATTTTCACAGGGCGAGAAAGCCATCATACCGGGTCAAAATCGACTTCGGAAGCGAAATCGGGGTAAAAAACTCAAGCCTCCAGGCAAAAAGAGACTATACCACGGAGGACATGCTCGGCCGGTACGTGGTCTGCGTGGTCAATTTCGAACCAAAGAACATCGCCGGCTTTCTGTCCGAGGTCCTGGTCCTGGGTGTGCCCCATGAGGACGGGGGCCTTTCCCTCCTTGAGCCGGGCCGAAGGCCTGTGCCGCTCGGAGCACGAGTGTACTGAAAGACTCCATGGCTCATCGTACGGTTTTCTTCGCGGCCTGTGCCTCTTTCCGCCTTTTACACTCCGCCGCAACGGTAAGCACCTTCTCGGGGACCATGGTCGTGAAAGCCAGCTCCCGGATCGCACCTTCCTTCAGTTTCAGAATCACCCGCGGCAGCCCGGCACTGTAAATGATCCGCCAGGTGCCGTCGGGAAGCGTTTTCATCCTGATTCCGTAAAGGTTTTTGGCACCATCCCGCTTCCGGACGGAATCCATGCCGGATACGTCCTCCCATTCGGCCTGGAAATTGAAAAGACCGAATCGGACGACGATATCGTTGAAGGTAATGCGGATCGAGAGGGTTGAAAAATTGGCGAGGAGGAAGAAAAAGAGCACCGTCAGAAAGACCAGCATTGAGCGCACGACCGCCGTCTGCGGGCTCAAGGGTTCAATCGACGCCGCCAACACGGCCGAGACCACACAGGCGAAAGACAAAAAGGCAAAAGGCACTTTTGCAAAAACCCGTTCGCTGTAGATAACTTTTTTTGTCAGCCCCGAAAGCTCGAGTTCATCAGTACGGACATGCAACTTTTCTCCAGCCCGCATTTGTGTCCCGGCCTTCTTTTCGGCTTTCCGTGTTTTTTCCTGGTCCTTTTTCTTGTCGGCCTCTGCCGGATTCCCCGGCGCCGTCGTCTTCCGTCGGGCAATCCAGGGGCCGAAGACCGGACCTCCAGGGAAATGACCGAAAGACATCCCTTATCACCCCATGCGTTTCGGGATTTGCCGATCTGTCCACCTGTAATTATTACGATACACCTTCAAAGAAGGAACCGAAAGATATATAGTTGCATATACAACTATAATGTTCTATACTCTTCATTCCAAAAAGAAAACGAAGGGACAACCCAATCTGGAGGTGTCTTGACTGAAGACAAACAGGGAGTACATGCTCGCCAACGATTCCATCGGGCGGCTGATCTGGAAGCTTTCCTTCCCGGCCATGGTGGGTATGTTCGTCAACGGCCTCTATAACCTGGTGGACACCATCTACATCGGTCACGGCGTGGGCTCCATGGGAATCGCGGGCCTCTCCGTGGCCTTCCCGGTGCAGATGATCATCGGCGGCACCGGTGCCATGTTCGGAATCGGCACGGCCTCACTCATCTCGCGGAGCCTGGGGGCCAAAGACTACGAACGCGCCCGCTGGGCCTTCGGGAACAACCTTCTGGCCATCCTGACGGCGGGAGCCCTTTTCATGGCAGTCGGCATGCTCTTTCTCGTACCCGTTCTCCGAGCCTTCGGCGCCACCGATGCCATCATTCCCTATGCATCGGAGTACATGAGCGTCATCTTTTTGGGGAGCCCGCTGATTCTGGGGACCATGTCGCTGAACAACGTGATCCGTTCCGAAGGGGCGGCCAAGACGGCCATGTGGAGCATGCTCATCGGCGCCCTGACGAACATCGTCCTGGACCCCGTCTTTATCTTCGCCCTCGGCATGGGCATCCGCGGCGCCGCCGTGGCGACTTTGCTTTCACGAGTGGCCGCCCTGGTATGGATCGCCCGGTTTTTCCGGTCGGGGCACAGCCTGGTGACCATCAGCCCCTCGGACATGAAACCCCGGTTGCGTGTGCTTCGGGAAATCATCACCGTCGGATTTCCCGCCCTGCTCCACCACGCCTCGTCCAGCTTCGTTTTCGGGCTCATCAACCAGCTGGCGGCCTTCTACGGCGGCAACATCGCCGTGGCCGTCTTCGGTGTCAACAACAGGATCATCATCTTCTCGGCCATGCCCGTCATCGGCATCGCCCAGGGCATGCAGCCCATCGTGGGGTACAATTACGGGGCAAGGCAGTATCACCGGGCGGCGGAAGGCATCAAGACTTCCCAAATGATCGCCTTGGCGGTCTGCTCCGCCGTTTCCCTTTTCCTCCTGTTCTTCCCCGAACCGGTGCTGAAAATCTTCTCCTCCGACCCGGCACTGCTCGAGATGGGGCCCCACGCCATCCGCCTGATGGTGGCGGGATTCTTCCTGGCGGGCTTCAACAAGGTGGGAGGCGCCGTCTTCCAGGCCCTCGGAAAGGCCCGGCCTGCTTTCATCGTCAACATGGCCCGCCCCATCCTGTTTTTCATCCCCTTGCTTTTGATTTTGCCGAAGGTCCTGGGGCTTGACGGCGTTTGGCTCTCCTTCGCCGGAGCGGATGTGCTGTCTTTCATCCTGACCCTTCTTCTGCTTTTGCCCCAGGCCCGAAGTCTGAAATCCCTCGAAGCCTCACCGGAGGGGGCCTGACCGACGTGGAAGAATCCTTCGGCAAGTGGATTTCCATCATCCACCGCAACCTCTGTGCCTACATGAACCAGAGCCTTCCGGGAAGCGACATCGGCTACGGCCCGAAGCGCTTTCTGATCGAAATCGCCCTCTTCCCGGGCCTGACCCAGGAAGATGTGTCCGAGCGGCTTCTCATGGACAAGACCACCACGGCGAGGGCCGTGAAGGAACTCGAGAAAAAGGGCTACATCACCAGGAAGCGGGACCCTGAAGACAAGCGGTGCAGGAGGCTCTGGCCCACCGAACAGGGGAAGGTCTTCGCGCCAAAGGTAATCGAGGCGCGGAAAAAGGCGCAGGAGACACTGGCGCAAGGTTTCACAGAAGAGGAGCGGGAACGGCTGGCCACTTGGCTGAGACGGCTTTCCGAAAACGCCTTCAACCTCCACATGGAAAAAGGAGCCGGTGAAAACACGTCACAAAACAGCTTGAAAGACCCTTTGAAGCGGGAGTGAATTTACCTCCGGCACAGCTTTCGGGACGCTCTACTTCTTTGAGCGCCCGAGAAACCGTCCCCTGCCTTCCCTATCGGTAACCTGCCCGTTCTCCATGATGATTTCCCCCCTTGACAGGGTGCAGACGGGCCGGCCGGCCACCTTCCACCCTTCGTAGGGGGAAAAATCCACGGCCATGTGAAGCGCCTCAGCCAACAGCGTCCATTCCGGGCTGGGGTCGAAGAGGACAATGTCTGCGTCAGAACCCGGCAGAAGCGTCCCTTTTTTCGGGTACCACCCCATGAAGCGGGCCGGGGCGGATGACGTGACCCTGACAAAATCTTCCATTGAGAGTTTCCCTTTCCTGACACCCTCGGAGTAAAGCAGGATTCTCGAAGTTTCCACACCAGGAAGGCCGTAGGGAAGGTCTGGAAAAGTCCCTTGCCACGTTTTCTGCCTTTTCGTGAAGGGACAATGGTCGGTGGCCAGAAAGTCGATCTCTCCCAGTGCAAGACCTTGCCAAAGCCTTTGGTTGTCGGCTTCCGTTTTCAGGCTGGGGCTTGCCGAAAACAGGTAACCTTCGGGCCTCCCATAAACATCTCTGGTGAGGAGAAGATACTGGGGGCAGGTCTCGCAGCTCAGCGCCGCGTTTGCCTTCCTTTGCCTGAGAACTTCTTCCATCCCCAAGGCCGAACTCAAGTGGACCACGTGCACACGGGCACCGGTCCGCCCTGCAATCCATCCGATGGTGGAAACGGCCAGCGCCTCGCAATCATCTGGCCGGGTCACGGCAAGGTTTCGCATGTCACTCATACCGTCCCTGGGAAGTTGCTCTATGAGTCTGTGTATGACGTCATCGTCCTCGGCATGAACCAGCGCCGTTGCACCAAGGGAAGCGACAGCCCGGAAGGCTTCCAGAAGCTGCCCGTTGTTCATCCTTCGTCCGGAATCCCCGTAGGCGGTGAAAAACTTGAAAGTCGGCAGGCCCTTTTCGAAGACATCGCCCATTTCACGCACTCGGCTGTCATGCCAGCCGACGATTTCGACATGAAAGGAGTAATCCACCACGGCCGGAGCGGCCGTCTCGAGCCGTGAGCTGAGATCATCCCCCAGGGATGTCTCCGGCGCCCCGACGGTAAAATCCACGATGGCGGTGACCCCTCCATGGGCCGCCGCCTTCGTCCCCGTCACGAAATCATCGTTCGAACGGGTTCCTCCAACAGGTAAAGCCATGTGGGTATGAATGTCGATACCGCCGGGAAGGACGTACAACCCTTCCGCGGAGATCTCGCGCTTTCCCTTGAGATCTTGGCCCAGTGCAGCGACAGTTTCGCCTTCTATCGCAAGATCCCCATCGTACCGGAATCCCTCAGTGACGACGTTCCCCCTTTTGATAACCAGGTCATACATGCTTATCGACCCTCCTTCACATAAGAGATTCCGAGATAAGCGGGAACGTTGAAGCGTCTTCTTGCGATGGTCGCTGCGATGGTCAGGATATAGGGAAGGGCGATGACGAACTCATTGGGAATCGCGACAACGCCCGACGTCCGGATCACTATGGAAAGAGCATCGGCCAGGCCGAAAACCAGTGCACCGGCCAGAACACCTGCCGGGTTCCAGTTCCCGAGGAAACATATGGCAAAAGCGATCCAGCCCCGCCCCCCGATGATATTCTCCGTGAAAAGGCCCAAAAAGCCCAGGGAATAAAATGCTCCCGCCAGGCCGTCCATGGACGACGAGAAAAGCACTGTGCCGAACCTGACTTTTTCCACGTTGATTCCCGCGGCGTCCACGGCCTCGGGATTAGCACCCGTCGACCGGATGATCAGGCCCGCCCTCGTCCGGAAAAGCACCCAGAATCCGGCTGCAATAAGCGCAAATGCCAGGTAGGTCAGGATATTCTGGTTGAAGAAAGCCTTCCCGACAATCGGCAGGTCGCTCAAAACCGGGATGGCCATGGTCGGCAGAAGGTTCACCTGCAGGGGGAGGAGGGGAACGCCGAAAAGGACACGATACAGATACAGGGCAAGCCCGGGCGCGAGAATGTTGATAGCCGTCCCAGTAACGATCTGGTGCTGCTTCAGGTACACCGTGATGTAGCCGTAGACTGCTCCCGTCAGCAGGCCTGCGAGGGCAGCCGACGCAAGACCCAGGACGAGGCTTCCCGTCATGTAGGTTCCGACAAAGCCGGCCCAGGCACCCATGAGAAAGGTCCCCTCGATGGCGATGTTCATGACGCCGGTCCTTTCCACGAAGACCTCGGCCAGTGCCCCGATCATCAAGGGGGTACTCATCATCACAGTATTGGCCAGTATACTCTCGATGATCATGGCTGTCTCTCCTTCTCTTCACGGCGAAGTCTTTTTTTCTCCAGGGAAAGGATGATGCGCCGCCTGAGATAGTACGAAAAGATGACCGACAGCATGACAAAGCCCTCCATGATGGCGATAATGCTGGACGGAACCGGTGAAGTCTGGACCACCATGTTTCCGCCCACTTTTAACGCCCCGAAGAGAATCGCAGCGAGGACGATGCCCGCGGGATGGGCGTTCCCCAGTATGGCGATACCGATACCCTCGGCCCCGATGTAGGGGTTGAAACCCTGTACGAGCATGTGCTGAATGCCGTTGACCTCCATGAATCCGGCAAGGCCTGCAAAGGCACCGCTGATCAGAAAGACCAGGACGAAAACTCTTTTCTCCCGTATGCCCGCGTACCGGGCACTGTCCTTGTTCATGCCCACGGCACGGATCTGTAAACCCAGCGTGGTTTTCCACAGGATGAACCAGGCGAGAAGCGCCACCAAAAGGGCCACCACAAATCCCCAATGGAGCCTCGTATGGGGGACCAGCTTGGGAATGATCGCCTGGGGGGCAATGACGTCGGTCTGAGGATATTCGCCCTTGCTCTCTATGAGAGGCCCCCTGATCAGGTAATTCATAACGGCGACGGCCACGTAGGTTGACATGAGGCTTATCAGAAACTCGTTGGCCCCGAAGCGGGCCTTTGCGAATCCTATGAGAGACCCCCACGCACCGGCGGCCAAAGCGCTTGCTGCAAGACACAAGGGGAGCAGGATAATTCCTGGAAGTGTGTCAAGGTACAGCGCGCATGAAACAGTTGCCAGACATCCTATATAAAATTGCCCCTGGGCGCCGATGTTGAACAGAAAGGCCCGGAAGGCGAAACCGAAGGCCAGCCCGGTCAGGATCAAGGGGACCGCCTTGGCGAAAATATCGGCGAAATTGTACATGTCACGGAACGCGTAGGTCACCATCCTGCCGTAGACCCCGAAGGGATTGAGGTTCAGCAAAAGCAGCATGGCACCGCTCAGGGCGAGACCGACGAAAACAGACCACACCGGGAAGAGTGCAAGAAAGATACGCATTCTACGGCTCATCGGAAACAACTCCCATCATGACCAGTCCTATTTCCTCGATGTCGGCACCGGCTGGGTCGAAAAATTTCAGGACCCTGCCGCGGTACATGACGCCGATTCTGTCTGAAAGGGAGAGAATTTCCGACAACTCCGTCGAAATGAGGAGAATGGCCTTCCCGGTCGAACGAGCCTCAAGCAGCGTCCGGTGGACGTAATCCGCCGCGCCGAGATCCAGTCCTCTCGTGGGCTGCACCGCAACCAGGAGGGAGCGGGCGATGTCCATCTCCCTTGCGACAACTACTTTCTGCTGATTGCCGCCGGACAAGTCCCGCACGCGCTCTTCCGGAGAGAAGGTCTTTATGGAATATCTCCCAATGAGGCTTTCTGAATATTTTCGGATTTCGCCTTCTTTCAGTATGCCCTTTCGGGAAAAATCTTTTGAGCCAAAACGCTTCAGGATCAGGTTCTCCTCAACGGACATGTCCAGCACGAGGCCTTCCCGGTGCCTGTCCGAGGGGATATACCCGACGCCGGCCCCGATGATCTCGGCGGCATCTTTCCCCTGAATGGGCTTTCCCCCGAGCCTGATTTCTCCCTCGGCGGCTTCTCTCAAACCGCAGATCGCCTCGGCAAGTTCCTCCTGCCCGTTGCCGCTGACGCCGGCGAGGCCAAGGATCTCGCCGGAGGCGATTTCGAGGTCGAGATTCTCAACAGCCCAATAACCTCTGCTTCCTTTCACCCAAAGTCCCGAGATTTCGAGGACCTTCTCCGCCGCACTCCCACGGGGCGCCGTTTTTTCCCCGATTTCCTCCATTTCACGCCCGACCATCATTCTCGCAAGGGTTTTCTCGGAAGCATCTTCCCGCGCAAGTTCCCCGGCGACCTTGCCGTTTCTGAGAACTACGATGCGGTCGGAGATTTCCAGTACTTCCTGGAGCTTGTGAGTGATAAAAACTACGGAATTGCCCTCCCGCGTAAAATCCCTTATGAAGACAAAGAGCCTTTCGGTGTTCTGGGGAGTAAGGACCGCCGTCGGTTCGTCCATGATGAGCGTCTTCGCGCCCCGGAACAGAGCTTTCAGTATCTCCACCCTTTGCTGCATTCCCACCTGGAGCTGGTGAACCAGCGAACCGGGCTCCACCGCAAGCCCGTAGGCCTCCCCGATTCTGACGATCTCCCGCGAGGCTTCCTCGGCGGACATTTGAGACTTCGGCCCCTTCCCGGCGCCGAGGAGGACATTTTCCACAACGCTATGGACGGGGACCAGGGTGAAATGCTGGTGGATCATCCCGATTCCGAGATTCATGGCATCCTGCGGCGATCTTATGGTCGCCTTGTGTCCGTCAACAATGATCTGGCCCTCATCGGGCTGGTACATGCCGTAAAGGATTTTCATCAGCGTCGACTTGCCCGCGCCGTTTTCCCCAAGGAGGGCCAGGACCTCTCCCTTGCGGACCTCAAGGCTCACGTGATCATTGGCAACCACCCCGGGGAAATACTTCGTTATTCCCTTCAGTTCTACAGCCGATTCCGCCTTACCCGCCGTTGTCTGCATCGTCATGGGCACCACCGCTCAAGGCATTTCAAAGAGGCGGGGAGCGCCCGCTCCCCGCCGACTGGACCGGTCAATTTCTTTTCAATCGAGGGGTTCCGGGAATTGCGAAAGGAATTTCACCAGCTGTCCCTGGGTAATCGCCTCTTCCGCCTCCTTCACGAGGGCCCGCGTTTCAGGTCCCACTTCGTCGCTGTAGGCCACTTCCACAATCCCCTCTGCAATTCCCGCTTCGTTAACCACGGGCTCGAGTTCGCCGTCGAGATATTTCCCCACTGCCCAGACGTACATGGATTTGAAGTTAAAGAAAACACTCGCCACAACCGTTCCGGGGGCAACGTCATTCTGGTTGCTCGCAAACCCCACGAACTTGGCGCCCTTCTCCTTCGCCGCCTGAATCGCGCCGAGGCCGACCTGATTGGCATAAAAGAACAGGACATCGGCGCCTTCGTCAATCATGGAACCGGCCATCTGCTTGCCCAGGGCCACGTCATCCCAGGAGTTGGCGTAGGCTCTTGACGCCTTGACTTCAGGGGTTCCCACACGCGCTCCGAATTCAAAGGTGTTCAGCAATCTGATCATCAGCTTGTTCGGGAATCCTCCCACGAGGCCGATTTTCCCCGTTTCGGTGGTCTTCCCAGCGATGATTCCGCCAAGGAAACTTGCTTCATATTCCTTGGGCAGAACGGGCTTGACGTTCGGCTCCTGGGCGATCATGCCGTTAATAACTGTAAAGGTCGATTCAGGGTAGCTCGGCGCGACCCTCTGGGCGGCTTCGTCGAACTGCGTTCCCGCCGCCATGATCAAGTCGTAGCCCCTCTCTGCGTAGTTCCGGAAGGTCGATTCGTAATCGCTGGCCTGAACGTTTTCTACGTATTCTATCTTCGTCCCCAGCTCCTCGTTTGCGGCAACCAGCCCGGCGTAGTTGGTGGCGTTCCAGCTCTGGTCATTGATTGGGCCGGGAAGTATAAGTACCATCTTGTAGTCGCCGGGGCTCTTCGCCGACGCCGCTCCGGCGAAACCCGTGACAAGAAGAACCGTAATCACCATCAACACCGGGAAAAACCGTCCAAATCCCTTCTTTCTCAAATGAAGCACCTCCCTTTCCGTTTCATTGCCCTATTCATTTGCATTTTACCGCACTGAGCCGGTACGGCAGCACCGACATCAGCCGGTCTTCGAAACTTCCCAAAGAGAGGGGATCCTATCGCCCTCCCATGGTCAGGGCCATGACGGCCTTTGCCGTGTGGAGCCTGTTTTCCGCCTCGTCGTAGATCACGGAATGGGGGCCATCGATGACGGAATCCTCAACTTCGTTCACCCTGTCCGCGGGAAGGGCGTGCATGTAGAGCGCGTCCTTCGCGGTGAGGCCCATCATTTTCTCGGTGCATTTCCAGCCCTTGTTGGCCTCAAGCAGGGAGTCCACCACTTTCGTATCCTCGTTGGTGACCCAGTTCCCCCAGTTTTTGGGGAAAACCACGTCGGCACCCTTGTAGGCCTCCTCCTGGTCATGGGTGATCTCCAGGGACCCCCCGTTCGCCTCGGCATAGGCCTTGGCCTTTTCGATCACCCAGTCGGGAAGCTGGTACCCTTCGGGATACGCCAGCGTGACGTCTATCCCGTACCTGGGGAAAAGCAGCACCTGGCTGACCGGAACGGAAATCGGCTTCTTGTGGGTCGTCGCATAGGCCCAGATGACGGAGACCTTCAGATTTTTCAGGTTCTTCCCCCGTTTTTCCTGGATGGTCATGAGATCTGCTATGGCCTGGAGCGGGTGGTAAAGGTCATCCTGCATGCTGATCACCGGGGCCGTGGAATATTTCGCCATCTCGTTGAGATAGGCGTTGCCAACCTTCCAGAAACAGTTCCTGCACGCGATGGCATGCCCCATTCTCGACAGGATCACCGCCGTATCCTTGGGGACTTCCCCGTGGGCGATCTGCATGTGGCTCGTGTCAAGGAAATGGGCGTGCCCGCCGAGCTGGGTGATGCCCGCTTCCATGGAATTTCTGGTTCTGGTGGACTGCTCGAAGAACATCAGAAAAACGGTCTTGTTGGGAAGGTAATTCGTCGGCTTATCCATGGCGAAATCCCGCTTGAGGTCACAGGAGCACTCGAGAAGGGTGTCGATTTCCTCCCGGGACCAGTCCTGAAGGGTGATGAAATGTTTTCCCCTGAAAATCGTCTGCATTGCTTTTTCTCCTCCTATTCAACCGGCTCCTGCCGGCTTCAGTAATTCTGAACGTAAACCGTCGGAATGACGGCATAAAGCGCCGCCGCTTTCACGAGCTCATCCTTCCAGGTCCGCTCATTCGGGGCATGGGCCTGGTCTTCGTGTCCGGGGCCGAAACCGATGCAAGGAATACCGTACCTTCCCATGATCGACACACCGTTGGTTGAAAAACCCCACTTGTCGACCAAGGGTTTTTTGCCGAAAAGGTCCTGGTAAGCTTTGATCGTCGCCTGGCATGCCGGGTGTTCCTCCTCCAGCACCCAGGTAGGGAAATAGCATTCCGTCGGATAGACAAGCCCCGTATAGGACGGGCGCTCGTAGGTGTACATGGAGACCTCGGCTTTCTTCTCCTTCGCCGCAGGAAGGTTGCGGATCTCCTGGAGCGCATGCTCCCAGGTCTCCCCATGAGTCAGCCTGCGGTCGATGGAAATGGAGCACCCGTCTGCCACGGCACACCGCGAGGGAGAGCTGAAGAAGATCTCCGACACTGCGAGACTCCCCTTGCCGAGGAAAGGGTCCTCGTGAAGGTTCTCGTGCAGGGCTCGCACCTCCTGGAGCAACGGAGCCATCTTGTAGATTGCGTTGTCGCCCCGTTCTGGAACGGACCCATGACAGCTCACGCCCCTCGTGGAGACCTTGATCTCCATTCGCCCCCTCTGTCCGCGGTAGATGTTGAGCGACGTCGGCTCTGTGATCACCACGAACTCGGGCCGGATCCCGTCCTCGTTGATGATGTACTGCCAGCAGAGGCCGTCACAGTCCTCCTCCTGGACCGTCCCGGTGACAAGCAGGGTGTAACCGTCCTCGAGACCCAGGTCCTTTATGATCCTGGCGGCGTAGACCATCGAGGCCATGCCGCCCTCCTGGTCGCTTGCCCCCCGCCCGACGATGATCTCGTCGTCCTCGTAGCCTTCATATGGATCGTAGTCCCAGAGGTTCCTGTCTCCGATGCCTACCGTATCGATGTGGGCATCCATGGCGATCAGACGGGGCCCGTTGCCCACGTAGCCGAGGATGTTGCCCATGGGATCGGTTTCTACCCGGTCGAACCCGACCTTTTCCATTTCCTCTTTGATCCGCAGGATGACGCCCTCCTCGTTGCAGCTTTCGCTCGGGATGGCGATCATGTCCCGCAAAAACTTCGAAATGTCCCCACGGTATGATTCTGCTTGATTCAAAACCTTTTCAAAATCCACCGCTCACCAGGCTCCTTTCTTTGTTTTGCTTCTTTGAAGAACCCGACTCAGGGCGCCATCCCCATCAGGCGCGGCAGAAAAAGGGAGATACCCGGCACAAAGGTGACAACCAGAAGGGCGATGACCACCATGATGATGAAGGGGAAGATCTCCCTGCTCAACTGTTCTATCGTCAGCCGACTGATTCCGCAGGCCACGAACAGGCAGGCGCCAACCGGGGGCGTCATCAGGGCAATGTTGAGGGCAAGGACCATGATGATGCCGAAATGAAGGGGGTGAAACCCGATGTCCACCGCCAGCGGGTGAAGGATCGGTCCCAGGATGATCAAAGCAGCTGCGATGTCCATGAACATCCCCACGAAAAGCAAGAGGACCAGGATCATGCTCATGACGACCCATTTGTTGGTACTGATGGAAAGCATCAGGGTGGCCACCTTCTCGGGAATCTGTTCCATGGTCAGGACCCACCCGAGAATGGACGCAGCGGAGATGACCAAAAAGACCACGCCCGTCGTGCGGGCCATTTTCAGGAAAATGGGCCAAAGGTCTTTCACTGTAAGGCTCTTGAAGACGAAAAAGCCGATGAACATCGAATAGGCAACGGCGACGGCCGCCGCCTCGGTGGGGGTAAATACTCCAGACAGGATCCCTCCGAGGATGATCACGGGCATCAAAAGGGCGACGAAGGAATCCTTGAACGCAAGCAGCATCTCTTTCAACGTCGCACGGCGTTCGCCCACGGGGTATCCCCGTTTTTTCGATATTCTCGCTGTCATGAACATGAGCACCACCGCGATCAGAAGCCCCGGCAGCACTCCCGCCAGGAAGAGCCCGGCGATGGAAACCTGCATGAAGGCGCCGTAGATGACCATGATATTCGAAGGCGGTATGGTAGGCCCGATGATCGACGACGATGCCGTGACGGCCGCTGAGAAATCCTTGTCGTAGCCTTCCTCGACCATGGCGGGGATCAGCATGGAGCCGATGGCCGCCGTGTCGCTCACGGCCGCCCCCGTGATGCCGGCGAAAAAGACCGAAGCCAGGATGTTGGCATGGGCCAGCCCGCCCTGAAGGTGCCCCACCAGGACGTTGCTGAACTTGACCAACCGCGTGGTGATTCCCGTCTTGTTCATGATCTCCCCGGCCAGAATGAAAAAGGGCATGGCCATCAGGGTGAACATGTCCACACCCGCGAAATATCTCTGCGGCACAAGTTGCAGCACCGACTCCATGCCCATCTTGAGCATCGACAGTAGACCCGTGACCCCCAGCACAAAGCCCACGGGCATACCTATAAGGATAAGGACAACGAAGGTACCAGCAATGAAGGCGGTCATTTTGGGGTCCCCCCTTTCACGGACCCGTCGTCGAAATCAAGGCCTTCCTCTCTCTTGACGGTCTGGATGATGTCCTCGGACATCAGGATTTCGTCCAGGTCCTTCCTCCGCAGGTCGAGGGTCATCTTGCAGACCAGCATGACCAGGCACAGCACAGCGCTCACCGGAACGGCCATAAGCCACCACTGCATGCTGGTGTGCAGTGCCGTGGACACCTGGGCCTTGCCGCCTTCCGCCATCCTGAAGCCGAAAACAGCGAGGATATAGAGAAAATAGAGAACGAGAAAATTCGAGAGAAAAATAATAGTTTTCGCGACGAGTCGCGGCAGTTTCTTGATGAACATGGTCACGCCCACGTGCTCATGCCGCCATATGCAAAGGGCAACAGAAAGCAGGGCCATCCAGATCATCACGTACCGGGAGAGCTCTTCCGTCCACCCAAGGGGGGACTGGAAAACATAACGGAAGAGCACACCCAGAAGAACGGTGACGGTCATTATGACGGAAAGGATGAACACCGGCACCTCGAGAATGCGTTCCAGTCCCGCGCCCGTGACTTCTGCGAGGCGGAAAAGCCCCTTAAAGGGGCTTCCCCGCCCTGAACGTTCTTCAGATCCCATATGTGCTCACCGGAAGAAAAACGGGGCCTTGTGCCCTAGTCCTCTTCCTGCATCGCCTGCTCGATGGCCTCGAGATATTTTTCGGCCAGTTCGACACCCTCTTCACCATATTCGCCTTTCAGGAATTCCATGCTCGCCTTGCGACCGACTTCGCGGAACTCTTCAAGCGCTTCGGGCGTCGGCGTGTGGATCTTCATTCCGGCCTTCTGAAGCGCAGGCAGCCCTTTGTCGGAGGCCTCTATGATCCTGTTCAGACCCCTTCCGGCCACAATGGCCGTCTTGGCAGCCTCGTCGACAATAAACCTTTCCTCTTCGGTCAGACCTTCGTAAAAGTCCTTGTTCATGACCCAGCAATAGGTGCTGTACAAATGATTGGTGAGGGTGAGGTACTCCTGTACTTCATAGAGTTTGCCCGTCAGGATGATCGGAATGGGGTTGTGCTGTCCATCGGCGACGCCCGTCTGGAGAGCCGTGTAAACCTCCGCCCAGGCTATGGGGGTCGCCCCCGCTCCGTAGGCCCTCATGAGGTTCTGATGTGACGGCAGCGTCATGGTCCGGATCTTGAGCCCCTTCATGTCTTCCACGGTCTTGATGGGGCGCTTGCTGTTGGTGAGCTGGAAGAACCCTCCCGCCTCGCCAAAGCCAAGGACATTGAACCCGGTCTTTTCCTCGATATCCTGGGCCAGGTAGTCTCCGAAGGGGCCGTCGAAGACCTTCCATGCCACATTGTAGCTCGGGATGGCAAAGGGTATGTCCAGCACGCTGTAGAGGGGATAGAAGGAGGCCATACCCCCGGCCGAGGCGATGTAGCTCTGGACCACACCCACTTTCACCTGTTCCATGGTCTCCCTCTCGTTGCCGAGCTGTCCGGCCGGGTAGATTTCCACCATGAGCTCGCCGTTGCTCTGGGCCTCCACCATGCTCTTGAAGACCGCCGACATGGCCGCCGTGGCAACATCGAAGGGCTGCTGCGGGTTGAGGTGGGAAAGCTTGATTGTCTTCGCCGCAAAGGCCGTGGTGGCCGTCAGAAGAATGCACATCACAAAAACTACCGCCAGGATCCTTCTCATCTTCATTTCACCTTCACTCCTTCCTGAAGCAGTCTGTGACCTGTCCTCTTTAAGAGGCTCCCTTGATACGCTGTGTCACGGCAACCTTCCGAAAAAAGCATCACCTCCAGGCCTAAACGCCGTGTCAATTCTCCTTGAGCAACCCCGTCATCTCGTTGAAGGCACGGATCTTTTCGTCGATGGCCGGAGCCATCTTCCTGATGCTACCCCAGTATTCCTCCGCGTCGTACCACTGGGCGTTGAGCTCCTCAAGCTCCCGCCCTTGCTGCTCGATCCAGGTGTAGTACTTGAGATTGTGGATCCTCCTGCGGTCGTAGTAACCAAGCTCCTGCATCCAGTCCACAGAGAGCCCCCTGATGTGCCGGTTGAAGTCGACGGCGGCGTCGATCTCGCCGTAGGGGCCGTATTCCTCCTCCATCTCCTTCAGGCGCGAGCCGTAGAGCTCCATGCTGTCGGTGAAGACGGTGAAGATCACGTCCTTTTCCGTCAGCTCGTAGAACTGCGCCATCTTGATAGCCATGATCAGGTTGGCGGCGCTGGAGATGCCCAGAAGGGGGAGATCGTCGATGACCTTTTGGGACACGCCCTGCTTCTTGAGGTATTCCCTGCCGGCGGGTTCGTTGAAGAGCCGGATCATGGCCATGCTGTCGGCGTCGTCCACAGCGATGACCATGTCGGTGTTTTTCACGTTGTGGATCCAGGGCACGTGCTTGTCGCCGATCCCCTCGATCCTGTGGGCACCGAAGCCGTTTTCAAGGAGCGTCGGGCACTGGAGCGCCTCGCCGACGGCTATTTTCGAAGCCGGGAAGAGTTGTTTCATGTAGTCGCCGCACCCGAGGGTCCCCGCCGAACCGGACGTGAGAGCCACGCCGAAGTAACGGTCGCCTTTGCCGGCGGCACTCTCAAAGGCCTCTTCCATGGCATGGCCCGTCACCTCGTAGTGCCAGAGGTAGTTCCCGAATTCCTCGAACTGGTTGAAGGCCACCACGTTGTCCCGGGTCCGCTTGAGCTCCCAGGTCTTGTCGAAGATCTCCTTCACGTTGCTTTCGCTTCCAGGGGTGGCGATGACTTCCCCGGCGACGGTCTTGAGCCATTCGAAACGTTCCCGGCTCATCCCCTCGGGCAGGATGGCGATGGATTCACAGCCCAAAAGCTGGGAGTTGTAGGCGCCACCCCGGCAGTAGTTGCCAGTGGAGGGCCAGATGGCTTTCTGGGTGGTGGGGTCGAACTGGCCCGTCACCAGCCGCGGCGCCAGGCACCCGAAGGTGGCCCCAACCTTGTGGGCCCCCGTGGGGAACCATTTCCCCACCAGGGCGATCACCCGGGCCCTGACTCCCGTCAGCTCCCGCGGGAGCTCCATGAAGTTGACGCCACCGTAAAGGCCGCCGTGCTTCACGGGTTCATTCTTCCAGGTGATCCTGAACAAGTTCAGCGAATCCACGTCCCAGAGGCCGACGTCCTTCAGCCGGTCCTTGATTTTCTGGGGGACTTTCTCCGGATTTTTCATCTCCTCGAAAGTTGGGACGATGATGTTCTTTTCCCTGGCGCGTTCCACGGCCCGGTGAAGGCCTTGTTCGTTCACGGTAAGGTCGATCAACACTCACAACTCCTTTTTATTTTGTGCTTCCTTCCGTCTCCCGAAAGGTCTAGAGTTCATACTCCCCGTACAGGGGGAACTCTTGGCACAGCTGCCGGACTTCTTCCCGGACCCGCTTCAGCGTCTTTTCGTCGTCCGGTTTCGACGCCACCTGGTCCATCCAGTCCGCCAGCTGCCGCATCTGCTCAGGGCCGAACCCCCTGGTGGTGACCGCCGGGGTGCCGACCCGGATCCCGCTGGTGACGAAGGGGCTCCTGGTCTCGAAGGGGATGGTGTTCTTGTTCACGGTGATCCCCGCCTTGTCCAGGGCCGTCTCCAGGTCCTTCCCGGTAATGTCGCGCTCCCGCAAGTCAAGAAGCAGCAGGTGGTTGTCAGTGCCGCCCGAAACACAGCGGAAGCCCTTGTTCTCCAGGGCTTCCCCGAAGACCTTGGCATTTTCGATGATCCGCTTCTGGTACCCTGCGAAATCGGGTTTGAGTGCCTCCTCGAAGGCCACGGCCTTGGCGGCGATGATGTGCATCAGCGGGCCGCCCTGCATGCCCGGGAAGAGGGCCTTGTCGATGGCCTTGGCGTACTCCTCCTTGCAGAGGACCATCCCACCCCTGGGGCCGCGCAGCGTCTTGTGGGTCGTGGTGGTGATGAAGTCGCACCAGGGCACCGGGTCCTTGTGGAGGTCCGCAGCGATGAGGCCGGCGATGTGGGCGATGTCGAACATGAGGTAGGCGCCGTGCCTGTCGGCGATCTCCTTGAACCGCTCCGCATCGATCTCCCTCGGGTAGGCGCTGGCTCCGCAGACGATCATCTTCGGCTTGTGTTCCGCCGCCAGTCGCTCCACCTGGTCGAAGTCGATGGTCTCCGTGTCCCTTGTCACGCCGTAGTGAACGACGTTGTACAGCTGGCCCGAGAAATTCACGGGGCTGCCGTGGGTGAGGTGGCCGCCGTGGGAAAGATCCATGGCGAGGATCGTGTCTCCCGGCTTGAGGAAGGCGAAATACACCGCCATGTTCGCCTGCGAGCCCGAGTGGGGCTGCACGTTCGCGTGGTCGCACCCGAAAAGCTGCTTCGCCCTGTCCCTGGCCAGGTCCTCGGCCCTGTCGACCACCTCGCAGCCTCCGTAATAGCGCTTCGCCGGGTACCCCTCGGCGTACTTGTTGGTCAGCACCGACCCCATGGCGGCAAGGACCGCCGCGGACACGGCGTTCTCCGAAGCGATCAGTTCGATACCGTCCTTTTCCCTCAACAGCTCTGCCTCGATAATCTCCGCGACGGCCGGATCGGTCCGTCTGAGAAATCCAAAAGAATCCTTAAACATGGCTCTCCCTCCCTGTCTATTCCTGTTCCTTCCCGGGGCCAAACCTTTAACAAACAGCTCCGGGCTTCTTCATATGTAAAATTATCTCAAATCCCGAGCCGGTCCCCCAAGGCGCTTTTTAACTGGTCCAGGTCGGGATCCACCACCAGGGGTTCGCTCACGGACTTTTTCGCACCTTCGATGTCCTTGAGTCCGTTCCCTGTGACGATCACGGCCACCCGTTCGTTTTTCCCCAGCATTCCCTGGCGGGCCATTTTCCTGAAACCCGCGAATCCCGTCACGCCCGCGGGTTCCCCGAAAACTCCCGTGGCCCGGGCCAGTTCCGGGATGGCCGAGAGGATCTCACTGTCGGTGACGGTGACCATTTCGCCGAAACTCTCCCGTACGGCCCGAAGGGCCTTCGCCCAGTTCCGTGGAGCCCCCACGGAGATGCTGTCGGCCACAGTCCTTGCAGGACCAAACTGCACCCGCCGCGCTTTCTCCCTGAAGGCCTTCCAGATGGGTGCCGCTCCTTCGGCCTGTACGCCAACGATCCGCGGGATGCGGTCCGTTATCCCCAGGCGGAGGAGATCGAGGAAGCCCTTGTAGACCCCGCTGATGATGCACCCGTCGCCGACTGAGACAAAGACCGTATCCGGCAGGTCCCAATTGAGCTGTTCGGCGACTTCCATGGCACAGGTCTTTTTCCCTTCAACGAGATAAGGATTTATCGCGCAATTTCGATTATACCAGCCCCACGTTGCGATGGCTTCCGTGGCAAGGTCGAAGGCTTTTTCGTACCCGCCTCGCACCAGGACGACTTCGGCGCCATAGACGAGAAGCTGGGCCACCTTCGCAGAAGGCGCCGTTTCGGGAACGAAAATAACGCTCGAAAGGCCCGCCGTGGCGGCAAACCCGGCCAGGGAACTTGCGGCGTTTCCGGTAGATGCGCAGGAAACCACCTTCTGCTGCGTATCCAGGGCCTTGGCCACGCCCACGGCACTCGCACGGTCCTTGAGGGATCCCGTCGGGTTCCTGCCGTCATCCTTGACCCAGACTTCCCGGACGCCGTATTCCCCGGCGAGGCGGTCTGAGCCATAGAGGGGCGTCCAACCCACGTCCAAAGCCGGGATGCTGCCCTCCTCGATCACCGGCAACACCTCCCGGTACCTCCAGAGATCACGGCGGGGATCCCGGGCAAGGACATTTTGGTTCAGTTTTTCCGCCGCGGACTCGTAATCGTAGGTAACATCGAGGGTTCCGTCGAGTCCGCAGTCAGGGCAGGTCATCACTTCATCTTCGGGGTCGAAACCTCGTCCACACAGGACGCAGGTCAATCTCTGTGGCCTGGCCATCTACAAATTCGCCCCCAGGGTGGAGCGGATGATGCCGTAGTAACCCTCGCACGCTTTCGCAAGATGGTCGATCTCGATGTACTCGTCGTCCACGTGGGCCAGCGTCTCCAGGGAACCGCCGAAACCCACCGTGGGGATCCCCGCCTTTCCGGCGTAATAGCTTCCGTTGGTGCAAAAATAGTAATGCTGCACTTCAGGGTTTTGTCCCACCGACCGGAGTCCCTCCAGTGCGGACTGAACGAAGGGGTGATCTTCGGGAAAAATCCATCCCGGGGCAAACCGCTCGGCTTTGATGCTCTCGCCCGTGTAGCACTGTTCTTCCCCGACGGCGAGGCTCACCTGTGCCTTGAATTCACCGTCGCTTTGACCTACCCGGCCGATGAGTTCCCGGACCTGGTCGAGGACCCCGTCTTTGTCCTCGCCTTCCAGGAGCCTGCGGTCGAAAGTCGCCCGGCAGCGGTCGGGGACCACGCTGGCGCCGGGGTAGGGGGAGGAAATCACGTCGGTCACCTCGAGTATCCCTTCTCCGAGGACGGGATGTTTTTTCGGCGTGAAGCCTTCCTCAATCGCCAGGATGGCCTTCATCATCTTTTTCACGGCGTTGATGCCCACCGACGGGTTGGACGAGTGGGCGTTCTTTCCGAAGGTTTCCAGGACCACCTCGGCGCGGCCCCTCTGCCCCCGCTTCAGCGTCAGTCCCGAGGGCTCTCCGATGACGACGCAGTCGGGGCGGCAGGCCTTGCCGATCTCCTCGGAGGCCACGCCCTCGAAACACTCCTCGTGGACGCAACCGGCGACGAAGATCTCGCCGTTGAGATCGCCCGCCAGATCCTCTTTCAAAAATGAAGCCGCCTGGATCATGGCCGCAAGGTTCCCTTTCATGTCCGTTGTCGCCCGACCCCAGATCCGGCCGTCCTCGATCTCGCCTCCGAAGGGGTCCACCGTCCACTTTGACGGATCGCTCACCTCCACATGATCCATGTGTCCTTCAAGGAGGATCCGCGTGCCGCCCCTGCCGAGCGTGATCCGTCCGGTCACGTTCCCGTACCTGTCGACATCGACGCTGTCAAAGCCCGTTTTCTTCATCGTCTCCCCGATGAGGGCCGCCACGTCGCCTTCCGCGCCCGACGGGCTCGGAATCCGTATAATGTCCCTGCAAAACTGAACCAGTCGTTCCCGTCTCGATTCACTCAGCATGCTGCATCCTCCTTGTTGGTTTCCGCTGTGAATCTAAGGGCCCTTCTTTTGAAAGAACCTCGGCAGCGATGCCATAATACCCCCGGCACCCGGCCACAAGCTGGGCGATCTCTACGTACTCGTCATCCACGTGGGCCAGGCTCTCCCGTGACGGACCGAAGGCCACGGTGGGGATACCCTTCACGCCCCCGTAGTAACAACCGTTCGTCCCGAACCCCGGCCCCTCTGCCAGCGTCGGCTTCAGACCGGCCTTGGCAATCCCTTTCAGGCATGTTGTCACAAAAGGATGATCCGGCGGGAAAAGCCAAGCCGGGGCGAAGTGGTCCCCGGAAATCACGGCGCCCGTGTAGCACCTTTCCGAGGCGTCGGGGATCCAGGCCCGGGCCTTCAGGTCAGGTATCTTGCGGGCGGCCGCTTTCAGGATCCGCTTTACCTGGTCCAGCACGTCGGTCCTGGTCTCGCCGGGCAGAAGCCGCCTGTCGAAAACGGCTCGGCAAGCCGAGGGCACCTGTCCCGTCGATTTTTCGGGGATGGAGGAGAGGTTCGTCAGCTCCAGTATCCCTTCGCCCAGAAAGGTGTCCCTCGCGGGCGAGAAGGATTCGTTGATAAAACAGATCAGCGAGGCCATCCGGGTCGCGGCGTTGATGCCGTAATCGGGCCGCGCTGAATGTGCCGGCTTCCCGGCGACCTCGACCACGATCTCGGCCCTTCCCCGCTGACCACGCTCCACCGCCAGTCCCGAGGCTTCCCCGGTTACGACGAAATCGGGGCTGTACCTGTCTTCCACCAGTCGGGAGGACACCCCCTCGAACCGCTCCTGGTGGACCGTGGCCGAAACCACGAGTCGCCCCGACAGCCTTCCGGCCAGATCATCCTTCAGGAAGGCCGCCGCGCAGATCATGGCGGCGAGGCTGCCTTTCTGGTCCGTGGCGCCCCTGCCGTAAAGCCTGTTTTCAAAGATGAATCCGCCGAAGGGGTAAAATTCCCACTTGAAGGGATCACCAACCTCCACATGGTCAAGCTGGGCCTCCAGCAAGAGACAGGGACCCTCGCCGAACTCCATGCTCCCCGTCACGCTGCCGAAATAGTCAACCCTGACGTCATCGAAACCCAAAGAAACCATGCTGTCTCGGACAAAACCGGCAAGCTGCCGCTCGTGTCCCGGCGGGCTCGGTATCCTGACAAACTCCCTGCAGAGATTTACGAGCTCTTCTTTCCTCGGCGAATGGAACATCTCTTTCCACCTTGCCTCCTGATTCCTGCAATTGCAGTATACGTCTCAAAATATTATGATCAACAAAGTTTTTCTGATTTTTTCTATAGGTTTGAACTTATAATATAAATCGCCAAATCGGGATACCCTTTTATCGGAGACAGGCGCAGCAAGCATCCAGCTTTATGGTGACCCTTTTTTGCGGACAATCTTTACGGAGGAGGGCGGAATATGGTGACCCTGTTCCAGCTCAATTCATTCTGCACCGTCGCCGAGGAAGGTTCCTTCAGCGCCGCTGCAGAGAAGATGTACATCTCCCAGCCCTCGGTGAGCCAGCACATCGCCAGCCTCGAGGAGCATTTCGGCGTTCAGCTTTTCAACCGTCAGAAGAGGAGGATCCGCCTGACCTCTGAGGGGCGGCTGCTTTACACGGCTGCAAGGGAAATCCTCGGGCGGCTCAAAGACGTGACCGAGCGGATGGAAAGCCTGAGGTCCCTGGAAACGGGAGCCCTCAACATGGGTTATACGCCGGGCCTGGACACGGGGCCCGTCCCCCGGATCTTCGCAGAGTACGCCTCGGCCTTTCCGGGCGTCAGGATGCGACTTGTCTGTGCGAACACGCCGAACCTCCTCGATCGGCTCAGAAACGGAGACCTGGAGCTCGCCTTGGCGGAACGCAACCTCCAGGCCCCTGTCGAAGCCGACATCTCGGCTCATGCAGTCGGAACCCAGCGCCTCGTCTTCATCGCCCCGGCGGCGTCACCACTTCCGGAAGGGAGGCTTTCTCCGGGAGGCCTCCAGGACCTGCCTTTCATAGACTGGTCCCAAGACGTCCCCTTTTCCGCCTATCTGGAGGATTTCCGGCTCCGCCACCAGATCCGGCTGGATGTCAGGGCAAAGGCAGCAACGCCGATGGCGGTGATCCGGTTCGTCGCCGCCGGGCTCGGCGTCGGCCTGGTTCCGGAGACTTCAGCCGCCGAACAAATCAAAACGGGAAGCATCAGGCTGCTTCCCGTTGACATCGACCGGCCCATCGCCGTCGATACGCTGGCCCTCTTCCACCACATTCAGGGCCTTACCTATGCCGGCTGGGAGATGCTCCGGCTTCTCGAAAAACGCCTGCAACCCGTCTGAGCCGACCCTCAAACCTTTGGGGGTCAAGTCTTTACTTTTAGGGTTCCCTTACACCTCAAGCATATAAGTAAGAATGTAAAAAAGACTAAAAGTAAAGACTTGACCCCACCGGGTTTTGGTTGAAGACTACATTTCGGCGATGGCGTCGATCTCCACCAGGATGTCGTAAAGGTTGCTGCCCACGGTGATCCTTGCCGGGTAGGGCGTTTTGAAAAACTCCTTGTACACCTCGTTGAAGGCTTCGAAATCCTTCATGTCGGCAAGGTGGACCGTGGTTTTCACCACGTCGTCCATGGTCGCCCCTGCGGCCTCCAGGATGGTCCGTATGTTGGTCAGAACTTGCCGCGTCTGTTCCCCGACGCCCTCAGGCATCTTCCCGGTCTCCACGTTCAGGGGACCCTGCCCTGCCACGTACACCCTGTTTCCTGCGACGATGGCCTGTGAATAGGGGCCGATGGGCGCAGGCGCCTTTTCTGTTCGTATCTCCTTTTTCATGATTAACTCTCCTTATTGACGGACTCCATCGGGACAACTCTTCGACCTTCGGATTTATCTCGCCCATAACATCGGGCCAAAGGCTAAAATCCTAAAAGTAAAGGCCTGATCCCACAAAGATGACCTTGCCACGGCAAGATCCTTCTTTACTAATGTATTCATCGATAATGTATCCACCAATGCTTCTGCAATGCTTCTGTCAAAATATGATACCACAGCTGTTTAGTATAGGTATTGTTTGGGAATGGGATCAGGCATTGTCACATCGAAGGTGAAGTCCTTGCCTCCTCGGATAACCGTTATTGGTATGGTTCTACCCAGGTTTTCCTGAAGCACGAGCTTGAAATCTTCAAGGTTGTCGCCTTCGCCGAACTTCCTGCCCGCCACCTCTTTCATGATGTCTCCGTTTTGAAGGCCTATGGAACTTGCGATGGTTTCTGGGTATACGTGCCAGATATGTAAAGGTTCCCTTGCATAAGTGCTCACCCCGATGCGGAAAATGGAAGGTCTTTTTTCCACACCCAGGTCATAAATAATGCCTGCAGGCAGCTTTTCCTTGAAGACCGGGTAGTATGTAATGAAATCTTTTATCCCTTCCTGTATTATTTGGTTGGAAAGGTTGCGATATGAAAAGAACCTTTTGGTTAAATCCTGAGCAGCGGCGTTCCAGGCTTGAGCGTGCTGTCCCGAAAGTACGGCCTTAGAGAAGAGATCAGAAGCCACCAGCATGTTTCGACCCCCTTGCAGGCAGGATTTTACAAACTTGGCAATTTGGGGTTCTTGGGTCTCTATACCGTTCAGTCTGACCATCGACAGCTCTAATTTTGCATTGTAATCATATACAATCTGGGGTACTCCCTGAAGGAAGTCCATTCCTGATATGAGGTTACCGGCGATATATAGGGCAGTATCCAGATCTGCATAGTCGCACAGGAATTCGACTAAGGTAACAATGTTCGGGTCTTCTGCCAGAGGCTCTTCCGCTTTTGGTTGGTTTTCGCTCGTTCCAACAGGGACATTGCTTGCGCCTTCCCATGCTGTTGGTTCTGAGGCTTTATTAACGGCGTTTATAAAAAACGATGGAACCAGATAATAAACGGTGCTTTTGCCCCGTTTTTCCTCCGTTATCATGCCTACAGCCTTGCCGTTTTTGTCAAAGGCGGGAGCTCCTTCTATTGAGAAAGGCACTTGACCTGATAAGACGTACCTTTCCACCCCTGAAGGGCCCTTGTGTACCTCAGCAACTGTAAGCTGAAGGAAGCCGAAGTTTTCCTTGCTTATTGCCGCTGCCTGAAGAGGGACCCCAGGCGTTAGCTGCACGGCAGAGACCTCAACAGGTGGAGCAGGGGAAGAAAGCTTAATTAGGGCGATATTGTGTTTTTCATCCTCTCCCAGCAGACCAACGGCTTGCACCTCCTGGCCGGATTGAAATTTCAAGGAAACTTTTTTGGCGTCTTTCAGTAAAGGCAGGGATGTGACTGCAGTGTCCTCTCCAAGGGCTACGAACGCCATTCCCTCTTTTTGCTTACCGCTTTTCGTTTCCACTTTCATTAACGCCACCGATTTGAGGGACTTGGACAAATTATTCCAGTTGAAGCTTTCCTGATTTGCCCCAAAGGCATTTACAGGAAAAAGTACAGAAATCACCAAACAGGCAATCAAGACCACAGTTACACTACTTATTTTCTTTGTCATCATAACTCTCCCCCCCTTTTTCTGTAATATATCACCAACTCCCCCTTGTCCTCATCTTTTACACCCCCGCCCGTCGTCTCGTGAAACTGCTCGCCCACGTGTCCCGCCTACTTGCATAGCCACTGATCTCTTCGATCCGGCCTCATTCCAGTTGACACCTTCGGGCGATATGAAAAGACGGAGGCGGCATTCCGGAGCCGAGACATCTTTCGGAAAACCGGATGACCGACCTCAGGAGCCAAACCTCCGTCTGTTTCCATCTTAAACGCTTTTCACAGGGCCGCCGCCATTTTTTGTAATAGGAGACCCCGACGGGTTTTCAGTCTATTACGGCGCCCAGAAAACCTGCCGCGCTGGACAGCATAAATCCCTTTTCCCGGTGCTGCATGTCCTCCGGAAGCCCCCGGAACTCGGTCAGCCGGGGATCCCTGTCGATGACATGATCAAGCAAATCCTCAAGGTCCACTTCGCCAGCAGACTTCCCGCCCTGCAGAAGATACTCCCTGAAGAGGTCTTTCCACAAGAACAGTTGCTGCCGGGCCTCGTCCAGAAGATGTGTCACATCGCGGGTATACCCGAAATGGGCGTAGCACATGATATCGGCGTTCACTGCTTCCAGCCTGGTGATGGATTCGAGGGCGTCTTCCAGAAAGAACTTCGGCGGCGAGGCCGGACGGAGGAAAAACGTCCCGTCGTCTTTGCCCGGATATGCAAAACCCCGTCGGCCATAGGTGCTGGCTGCTTCCCCGACGAAAAGGATTTTCTTTTCCCCCACCCGGTAGACAAAGGACCGGTGGTGAGGCGCGTGCCCGGGCGTATCAAGGGATTCCACTCCCGGAATACCCGGAGGCTCATTCAGGAAGGCCCCCTCATCAACGGGAGCGGGCTCTCCATAGACAGCGGCCATGTCGGGAATGACCTCGAGGCTGCTTTGCCAGAGCCTTTCCGGGTCGACGAGATGGCGTTTCCCCTTGGGGTGAACCGCCACCCGTGCCATCGGAAAGGCCTCGAGCACCTCGGCCAGCCCTCCGGAATGGTCCAGGTGGATGTGGGTCAGCAGGATGTAGTCCAGCCTCGTCACACCGTGTTTTTTCAGGCTTTCGAGAAGAATCGGCACAGTCGCCGACGGCCCCGTGTCCACGATGGCCCTCAGCCCCCGGTTTTGGTCCCTGAGCAGCCAGATGCCGAAAAAGTGGTGATACCCCTCGAGAGGAAGGGGCAGGTCGATCAGGTCAAGGGTGACGCCAGGCGCCACGTCAAGGGATTGCATCTCCATGATTTTTCTTCCTCCCCGGCAAACGTCTTAAGAATCCGTCCAGGCACCCTGATACCACCAGGAAAAAGCGTTTTCCAAGTCTCTCTGGTGCTTCCCTGCCATCACCCAACGCATCTTGTCTATCGTACCACGGCACCCTGGACAAGACCGCCCCCAGGACGAAAGCCAACTTCACTTTTAGAAAAAGGCGGACCCCGCAGTATTGCCTTGCAAAGTCCGCCCCTTGAAAACCGTTTCTCCAGGCTCGCAGTTCTACTTTTTCAGCATCTGTCCGGGACGGTGTCCCGTGAGTTGCCCCTTTTTGACCACCGGTTTCCCGTTGACCACCACCAGGTCGATTCCGTCGGGGAACCGGTGGGGATCGTCGAAGGTCGCATTGTCCCTGATGGTCTCGGGGTCAAAGACAACAAGGTCGGCCCTGAACCCTTCCCGGACCATCCCCCTGTCCCTGAGCCCCATGACCCGGGCCGGCATGGATGTAATTTTCCGCACGGCCTCCTCAAGGCGGAGCAGCCGCCGTTCCCTGACGTAACGCCCCAAAAACCTCGGAAAGGCACCGTACCCACGGGGATGGGGCCTCCCCCCCGCTTTCGGCGACGTGATCCACCCGTCGGAGATCACCGACGTGAGGGGGTGTTTCAGGACGGCTTCCACGTCATCCTCCAGGAGGCTGAAGAGGATCATCGTGGCGTTGCAGCCCACCTCGAGAAGCCAGTCGAAAAAGGCCTCGGAAGTTTCCTGCTTTCTTTCGGCTGTAATCTCCTCCAGTGACATGCCTTCATAGCGCCTGTCAGGCGGGCAGGCCGCAATCCGGATGTTTTGCCATCCGATGCTTTTGACCCAATTCTCGAAATCGGCACCAGCGCCCTGCAGGTCTGCGGTCATGGCTTGTCGTGCCGCCGGGTCGGCGAGGCGACGCATCATCTCGTCCACCCCGCCCTCGAGGGCCCAGGGCGGCAACAGGGCGGTGATGGTGGTCATTCCCGCCGTGTAGGGATAGGCGTCGCAGGTGGCGTTCACGCCTCGCTGCCTTGCCTCCTCAAGGATGGCCAGGACTCCGTGCACCTTGCCCCAGTTGGGGCGCCCGCCGGCCTTCAGGTGGGAGACCTCCAGCGAAGCACCGCTTCCTTCCGCGATGGCCACGGCCTCCTCGACGGATTCTATCAGCCTGTTGCTCTCATTTCGCACATGTATGGAAAAAAGTCCTCCATAATCTTTCAAAACCGAGGCCAGGGCCGTCATCTCTTCGGTGGACGCATAGCTGCCGGGCGAGTAGATCAGGCCTGCGGAAAGGCCGAAAGCCCCCTCTTCCATCCCCTGGGACAACAAATCCTGCATGAACTTCATCTCGTCGGGGGACGCCGGACCCGCGTCGAACCCCTTGGCGGCGATTCGGATGGTTCCATGCCCAAGCAGAAACCCCATATTCTGGACCGTGCCGGCCTGTCTGATTTTTTCTGAAAAATCCGCCACGTTCTTCCAATCCCACCCGTAATCGCATTCCGGGTGAAGAAAAGGGGAAAGGTATTTCTTCGCCAGGTCCGTAAAGGCCGGCTCGAGGGGCATCATGGAAATCCCGCAGTTACCCCCGAGCGATGTCGTGACACCCTGCATGATGTAGTTTTCCACATCCGGAAAAGCCTGGGCGGTATGGTCGCAATGGTTGTGAATGTCGATGAAACCGGGTGAGATTACCTGCCCCTTGACATCGACCACCTCTTTTGCATCCTCGCGAATGAGGCCGATCTTCTCGATGGTTCCTTCTGAAACGCCGATGTCCGCCACGAAGGAGGGGCTTCCTGTTCCATCGACGATCCGCCCGTTCTTCAGGATCATGTCGAATCCGCCTGACATTCTCAATTGGCACCTCTTCTCTTTCCAGTAATGGACATCACCACGGCCCGACGAACCTCGGCCCCAGGACCAGCGTCGGCAGCCAGCAGGAAAGCGCCGGGATGTAAGTCGTCAAAAGCAGTACCGGCACACCGACGAGAAGGAAAAAGATCATCATCGGCTTGACCAGCTCGCCGTACTCCACACCGGCCAATCGTTGCCCGACAAAGATGGAGATCGCATAAGGCGGTGTCACCACCCCCAGACCCACGTTGACGATGACGATGGCCCCCAGGTGAATCAGGTTGACATCCAGTTTCGTCATCAGTGGGAGGATCATGGGGACCGCCAGGATCAAAATGGGGATCCCGTCAATGAACATGCCCAGTATCAAAAGGAAGATGTTCACCGAAAGAAGCACCAGGACCTTGCTGTCAAACAGGCCCAGCATCGCCGAAGCGAAGGCCTGGGCCGCGCCCTGGCGGATGAGGAAGCGGGTGAACACCGTCCCTCCGCCCAGAAGAAGCCCCATCATCCCCTGGGTAAGGACGGCCGAATAAAGGGCTTCTTTGAGAGACTTCCTGTTCAGGTCCCGGTAGACGAAGAAGCCGATGAGGAGGCAGTAGACGACGGCGACAGCCCCAGCCTCGTTGGGCGTGAAAATCCCGCCGTAAATCCCGACAAGAATGACGGCAGGCACCCCGAGGGCGGGAAGGGCCGACCAGGTCGAAGACAATAGTTCCCTCAGACGGGACTCGACTTTCCATTCATCCGCCCCGGTGGCCTCGACGGGAATCATGTAGCGGGGACAGATGAAGTAATTCAACAGTGCATAGCCAGCCGCCAGCATGAGACCCGGGACGACGGTGGCCAGAAACAGGGCGGCAACCGATTGCTGGGCCACCATGCAGTAAATGAGAGCCGGAACGCTTGGCGGAATCAGGTACCCCAGGAAGCTGGAGGAACACAAAACGGCCGTGGTATAGGCCTTTTTGTATCCCAGCTTGGCCAGCCTCGGCACCAACAGCGGGATGAGCGCCGAAATCGTCGGCAGCGACGACCCCGTCAGGGCGCTCAGGATCACCGTAGCGACGATCCCAACCAGGATCAGGCCGCCCCGGACCTCGCCTACAAGGGCGTGGGAAAAGCGAACGATCCTGTCTGCAAGGCTCGTCGCCGAAATCAGGCTTCCGGCAAAAATGAAAAACGCCACGGCCATGAGGACGTAATTGTCGATGGCGTGATAGAACGTACTCGCCATGAAATTCAGATCGCCGCCCAGGATAAGGACACCAGAGATTGATCCGACGAGAAAAACCCACCCGATGGGAAGGCCTATGGTCAGTGTCACCAGAAAAAGAATGATCGCAACAAAAGACCCGATTTCCATTGCCGACCCTCCCTATTCAGTCCCGCGCTCTTGCCGTGAAGAGCCTGCGTGGATTTCGATGATCATCTGACGGATCATGTGGGCGAGAACAAGGACCATCATGATGAACATGGCCTGCATGATCCAGCTCGTGTTGAACCACCGGCACAATGTCCCCCACTCGGGGTAACGGATGCTCCTCTGGGCGAAATGGAGAACAGGAATCGTGAAAATCGCCGCGGTTATGAAGGAAAGGGCCATGAGAAACAGCCTGTATCTTTTTTCCACCTTCGGCGACTTCCTGCAAATTTTCTGTGCCACCACCTCCACCGAGGTGTGCCCCTGCTCTCGGGTGGTAAATACGATGCAGGTAAAAACGAAAATCATGAAAATATACAGTGAGAAATCGCCGATCCACATGATTTCGAAACGGAAAAGGTACCTGTTGAGCACGTTTGCGAAAACTAGGAAGGTAACAACCAGAATCCCCGTATAACAAATGAGATTCTCAAGGAAGGCAAGCAGGGCGAAAATTTTATCCATTGCTCCTGAATGACGCATCGAGAACACCTCTGTCAAGAAATTTGCGAAAGAGCGCAGGCAATCGAGATCCGTCGGGACCCTTTTGCCTGCGCTCTTTCAGGTCAGGAAGCCATCAGGTCTGAAACTACCTGATTCAGTTCGAGGCCCTTTCTTCCATGACTTCCTGGTGAATCCGCTCCAGTTCCTCCTGGACCTTCTCGGTCATGTTCTGCCCAGGGTAATGCTTGTCCAGCCAGGGCTTGCAGAGCTCGTCCCAGATGGCAGGCATGTTGGAGGCTTCCCTGAAAACTTCACGCTCCTCATCGCTGAGGAAGTAGATTTCGAAGTCTTCCATGGCCTCAAGCTTGGCGATGAATTCCTTCTCGAGCTTCTGCTGGTTTTCGAACAACGCCTCCTGTGCTATCTGCGCGGCCTTGATGACTCCCTGCTTCACGTCGTCGGGCACGCTGTCCCACAGGTCCTTGTTGATGACGATATTGTTCATGTCCCAGGCAAAGTTGAGGTCTGAATAGTATTTCAGGACCTCGGCATGGCGCAGCTCGATAAGCGAGGGCCACATGCTCCAGCACCCGTCGACGACCCCCTTGCCGAGGGCGTCATAGAGGTCCGCCCAGGGGATGGTCTGCAGTGTCATTCCCGTTCCTTCGCCCATGTTCTGAAGCATCCTCACCAGGCCGAGTGAGGAAGAAACCCGGAGCTTCAGGTTCTTGAGGTCCGCAGGGCTCTTGAGGGGCCTGACGTTGTTGCCGAGGCCATAAGGGCCGTAGGAAGCCTGATAGAGCATGCTCATGCCCACTTCATTGTAGGCCTCCTCCATGACTTTCCAGAGGATACCACCTTCCCGGTCAAAGGCGATGGCCGCTTCCTCCCAGTTTGACACCGTCCAGGGCATCCAGTTCAGGACCCCGCCAGGCACCAGGTTGACATAAGGGGCAAAATAACCTATTTCGACTGAACCGTCCTGAACGGAGTGAAAAATCTCGTCATGAGTCCCAAGCTGTCCATCGGGGTAATAGGTGATCTCCACTTTACCGCCGGTAAACTCCTTGACGTTTTGGATGAACTCGTCGTGAATCTTGTCCTGTGCCGGCACCGGCCAGGGCATGGCCATTCTCCACTCATACTCTGCTGCAGCCGCCGGCTGGAAAACCGCGCCAACAAACAGGAAAACCGCAACCAGCGGGAGCAGAACCCAACTCATTCGAAACCTAACCTTCTTGCTCACTATCCTTCGCCTCCCCTTGGATACAAAATTGAAAAACTACTCTGCCACTTTTGCAGGTTATAGTAATCCTTTATGCCCGGGCTGTCAAACGCGTCTAATACATATTTCTCTAATACGTTATTGCGTACCTTTTGTATATTGTTTTTTCCTCCTTCTTTGCAAAGACAACATTTGGCCAAAAGCCCGTTTTGACCGGTTTAGGGCTTCCTTCCACAATTTTCCGCCGAAAATTATTATCATCCGATCTTTGACAAAAAAAAGACGCTCCGCAATAATTAGACGCAATTTCGCCGAGCGGAGAGGCATACTGGATGATCGGGATTGTCGGACCGGAAAAACTGGTAAAAAAGGTCATTGACGAGGCGTCGTCATCTTTTTTGAACCCACCGGCTTCCTTTGTGTACCACAACTTCAGGGAGGTACCGGAGCTTGTGGCACACGCCCAAAAACGGGCCCGGGGGATGCTTTTTACCGGCCCCATCCCGTATTTCATCGCCTCCGCCTCGGTAGACAGGAAAAGCCCCTGGACTTATGTCCCTTACGAATCCACGGGCCTTTTGGTTGCCCTCCTCAACGCCTGCCTTTCCAACGGACCACTGAGGAGGTGGCGCTTCAGCGTGGATACCCTCGACGAGAACGAAACCAGGGAAGCATTGAGGGGCACCGACCTGAAGATCGACGCGCTGTACACCAGGCCCTACACGACCTGCGGTGACCCTTCACCGGATTTTCTCAGCTTCCATAAGGACCTTTACCGCCGTGGGGCGACGGATTTTGCCGTCACCTGCGTAGAAAACCTCAAAGCCCCCCTCTTGCAGGCAGGCATCCCCACCTTCGCGGTCATGGCAGCTATCCCGACGGTCCGGCGGACAATTCAGCTTCTCAATCTCGAGGTCGAAAAAACCTCCCGGGATTCCATGAAAGCCGTTGTGGGGATCGTCGCCCCGAGGTTCAGGAAAAACGGCGTGGCGGGGTTCGACAGGAACATGCTCGCCATCCACCAGGCCTTGCTGACGTGGTCGGAAAAACACAACATCCTGGTCGTCCCCCGCGACCACCGCAGCTTCCGCATCGTCCAGAACCTTGGACAACTCCGCACCCAGACCCAGGACCTTTGCAGGAACGAGCTTTTTTACGCCGTCTCCTGCGGCACAGGCATCGACGTGGACATCGGGTACGGGGCGGGGGCAAACATCGCCGTGGCCGAGGGTTATGCCGAAAGGGCCCTGGAAATGGCCATGCTCGATTCCCCCGGAACGGCCTTCCTCATCGACGGAGAGAAAACACGCATCATAGGCGGCGGAGCCCGTTTTCCCCTCCCTTCCCCGGGGACCGCCGGTTCAAGAGTGATCGCCGATGCCGGCATGACGGCCTCCAGCTTCACCCGGTACCTTCATGCAATAACGACCCTTGGGGCTTCTTTTTCGTCGTCCGAGTTCTCGAAGGTGATCAACGTCACGAAAAAGGCCGGCAGGAAAATCCTGTCATCCCTGCTTTACATCGGCATCATCGAGCCCTGCGGGAAAAAACACCTCGGGAGACGGGGACGTCCTGAAACGCTGTTTCGCCTGGTGCCCGACTACGAGAGGAGGCGCCGGGAAATCATTCCGAAGGAAAGAAGGTCGGCCGATGCTTGATATTCTCTTCAAAAACGCGCACGTCATCGATGGAAGCGGCAGCCCCTGGTTCACAACCGATGTGGGGGTAAAAGACGGCAAAATCGCCGCGGTGAAAAACGGGATCGAGGCGGAGGCCCGGGAAGAGCTGGACATCGGCGGCGCAATCCTCTGTCCGGGGTTCGTCGACGCCCACACCCACTCGGACCTTCGCCTTTTCATTCATCCCGGCGAGGAGGAAAAGGTCCATCAGGGCATCACGACGGCCCTGCTCGGGCAGGACGGACTCTCTGTGGCGCCTTTGGACGAGACCAACAAGAGGCCCATGATGCGGCGTGTATCGGGCCTGCTCGGGACGTACCTGCAGGAGTGGCCCTGGAACACCATGGCCGAATACCTCGACGCCGTGAACCATGCCGGCTCCGCCGTAAACACGGCCATGCTGGCCCCCCATGGAGCAATCCGGGCCATGGCCCTGGGCTGGGAAAACCGCCCTGCCTCGGCAGATGAACTCCGGCGGATGAAAGACATCCTTGCAGAAGCCCTCGACGACGGGGCCTGCGGTCTCTCGACGGGTCTCATCTATCCACCGGGCATGTACGCCGACCGGACGGAGCTGGTCGAACTCTGCAAAACCACCGCAAGCAGGGGCGGCTTCTTCGTGGTACACATGCGAAACGAGGGGGACGATTTGCTCGAATCCATCCTCGAAGTCGGCGGCATCTGCCTCGAGGCCGGCTGTCCCCTCCACATCTCCCACCTCAAGGTCGCCGGCAAGCGGAACTGGGGCAAGTCGGAAAGCGCACTGGAGCTCATCGAAAGCTTCCGGGAACAAGGACTCGAGGTCACCTTTGACCAGTACCCCTATACGGCGGGGAGCACCATGCTCGACGCCGTCATCCCGCCCAGGTTCCATACGGGCGGAACGGAAAGCCTCCTTGCGGGGTTGGCCGACCCCGCCGTGAGAGAAGACATCCGCAAGGCACAGGCGGGGGAAACGGACGACAAATGGGAAAACTGGATCGCCACCTGCGGCTGGGACAGTATCCTCATAAATTCCGTCAAGACTTCGAAAAACCGCTTCGCCGAGGGTAAGACCGTCACGGAGATCGCCGCGCAGACGGGAAAGGACCCCCTCGACGTTGTCTGCGACCTCCTCATAGAGGAAGACGACGCCGTTACCATGACCCAGTTTTACGGCTCCGACGAAGACCTGAAAAGGATCATGAAAAGCCCCCACATGATGCTCTGTTCCGACGCCATCGTGGGCGGCAGGCCCCACCCCCGGGCCTTCGGGTCGACGGCGCGCTTTCTTGGAAAATACGCCAGGGAAGAGAAGGTGCTGCCCCTGGAGGAGGCCGTGCGCAAAATGACGTCACACCCCTGCCGGAGGATGGGGCTCCTCGACCGGGGCCTCATCAGGCCGGGCCTGGCTGCAGACATCACCGTCTTCGACCCGGAAAACATCATCGACAAAGGAACTTACAAGGACCCCTGCCGGTACCCCGAAGGGATCATCCATGTCGCAGTGAACGGCGTGCTTGCACTGAAGGACGGCAAAGTAACGGGCAAAAGGCACGGGAAAGTGCTGCAGAAAAGCTGATACGCTCAATCAAAATTCATGGAGGAGGAGGGATTTCTCATGTACCATCTCGCCGCGGCCGATCCTGAAATCGCCGCACTTGTCGCCCGGGAAGTCGTCCGGGAAAGCTCCACCATCGAGCTCATTGCTTCTGAGAACTTCGTCCCTGCCTGCATCATGGAGGCCCAGGGAACGGTCCTGACGAACAAATACGCCGAGGGCTACCCCGGCAGGAGGTACCACGGCGGCTGTGAAGTCATCGACGAGATCGAGAGCCTGGCCATAGAACGGGCCAAGGCGCTTTTCGGGGCGGACCACGCAAACGTCCAGCCCCACTCGGGCGTCAACGCGAACCTGGCCGTCTACATGGCCCTTCTGGAGCCGGGCGACACCATTCTCGGCATGGACCTCAGCCACGGCGGGCACCTCTCCCACGGGAGCAGGGTGAGCATCACCGGCAAGTATTACAGGGCTTTCTCCTACGGTGTCGAGCCCGAGACAGAACAGATCGACTACGACCAGGTCGAACACCTTGCCAAAGAACACACACCCCGGATGATCGTCGCCGGCTGCAGCGCCTATTCGAGGGTCATCGATTTCGCGAGGTTCCGCGAGATCGCCGACCGCACCGGCGCCTATTTGCTTGTGGACATGGCCCACATCGCCGGACTGGTTGCCGCAGGCGTCCACCCGAGCCCCGTCCCCTGGGCCGACGCGGTGACCAGCACCACCACCAAGACCCTCAGGGGGGCCCGGGGCGGGTTCATCCTCTGCAAAAAGGAGCACGCCGCGGCCATCGACAAGGCCGTCTTCCCGGGAACCCAGGGAGGGCCCATCCTGCAGAACGTCCTGGCCAAGGCCGTCACCTTCCGCCTGGCCGGCACCGAGGAATTCCGCCGGTACGCCCGGCAGGTCAGGGCCAACGCCCGGACCATGGCCGCATGCCTTGCCGACGCGGGACTCCGGATCGTCTCCGGGGGAACGGACAACCACCTGATGCTCGTGGACCTCAGACCCTGGGGCCTGACAGGCGTGGCCGCGGAAAACGCCCTCGCCCGGGTGGGCATCACCGTCAACAAGAACATGATCCCCTTCGACCCCGCTTCGCCGAGGGTCACCAGCGGCATAAGGATCGGGACGGCGGCCGTCACCTCGCGGGGCTTCACGGAAACCGACATCGAACATGTCGCCAAAATCATCGGCGGCGTCCTGAAGGAAAAAGATGGCTTCGACCCGCAGCCCTTCCGGAAAGAGGTCACACGCCTTTGCAGGGAGAGGCCCCTTTACCTTGCGCCCCAGGAACTTGAGGCGGCGTTGACTCATCAGGAAAAATGCGGGGGGGAAAGGTCATGAAAAACATCGCCGCCGAAGCAGCCGCCCTTTCCGGACGGTTGACGGAAATCCGCCGCGATTTGCACCGGCACCCCGAACTCAGCTTCCAGGAATACCGAACCGCCGGCATCGTCGCCGAAATCCTCGAAAAGGCAGGGATCGAGGTCCGCCGCGGCGTCGCCGAAACCGGTGTGATCGGTGTCCTTCGGGGCGCAGCCGACGGCCCCTGCGTGGCGCTCCGGGCCGACATGGACGCTTTGCCGATAGAAGAGAAAACCGGTGCGGAATACGCCTCCGCCAGCCCGGGGGTCATGCACGCCTGCGGGCACGACGTTCATACCACCTGTGTTCTCGGGGCGGCCTTTCTTCTGGCACAAAAACGGGATGAAATGGCGGGAACAGTCGTCTTCATCTTCCAGCCGGCAGAGGAACTCAACAAGGGCGCAAAGGCCATGATGGCCGAAGGGGTTCTCGATGACCCCCAAGTGGACGCCATTTTCGGTCTCCATACCGCCCCGGCCATCAAAGCCGGGAAGGCGGGAATCAAGGCGGGACCTCTCATGGCGGCGGTGGACACGCTGAAAATCACCATCACCGGGGAAGGCGGCCACGGCGCCGTGCCCCACCGGGCCAGGGACGCCATCGTGGCCGCTGCTTCCGTCATCCAGAACCTGCAGACCGTGGTAAGCCGGAAGGCATCCCCCTTCGACCAGGTTGTGGTTTCTTTGGGCACCATTCACGGAGGAAAGGCCAACAACATAATCGCCGAGATGGTCGAACTCACGGGCACCGTCCGCACCTACGACCCGCTTACCCGTCAGAAGATGCCCGGGCTCCTGGAAAACATCATCGGTCACACCTGCGCCGCCCTGGACACCGAAGGCAAACTGGATTACCTCTTCGACCTGCCTGCTTTGGTCAACGATGCTGAATGCGCCCGAATCGGCAGGGAAGCGGCCCTCGAGGCCCTCGGGCCCGACAGCGTCGTCGAACCCGTCCCCAGCGGCGGCGGGGAGGACTTTGCCATCTACCTGCAGCAGGTCCCGGGCGCCTTCTTTTTTCTCGGGGTCAGCCCTACCGACGAGCCCTCGCGGGAATGGCACCACCCCGAATTCGACGTGGACGAAACGTGCCTGAGCGCAGGTGCTGCCCTGCTGGCCGAAACAGCCTGGGGATTCCTGAATGCCAAACCGTGAAAGGAAGCCGTGCGACCCCTGCCGCCTGGGAAGCTCCTGGGAGAGAAAGGAGAAGAAGGGGCTTCGACGGTCGGCGGGATCATGACTTTATTTAATGTATTCAGGTTTCAGACTGGGGAGGCTCTGTCCAGTCCGAAAGGAGGAGCAAAAGATATTTTGGAACATTAAAAAATTATGAGACTTCCCTCCGGTAGAACCGTTCGAGAAAACATGGGGAAAACCCTGCAAAATACCCTGCCAGGATGAGCCAGTTGCGGAAAGTCGTTCGGAGAACCCCTTCCCGCTGCCACCGCCTGGCCGAGGTCACAACGGGGCTGTCAATAAATCCCAGTTCGAGACCGGCTGCCTTTATCCGCCTCATCAGGTCTACATCTTCGAAGATCGGGATGTTGCAGTAACCCCCTATTGACGAAAAAACACAGGAACGCACAAATATCGCCTGGTCGCCATAGGGTATGCAAGACAGCCTCGAACGCAGGTTGGCCGTTCGTTCGATCAGTCGGAAAACCTTGCGTCCATCGTCAATACTAATGTCAAAAGCCCCACCGCAGACAAAGGGGTCCTCCAGCAGTCGGGAGATAAGCGAGAAGGCCGATGGAGGCAGCAGGGTATCGGCATGAAGGAAAACCAGGACCTCCCCCGAAGCGACTTCCACACCGGCGTTCATCTGTGTACCCCTGCCGGGGGAAGAAATCACTTTCTTTACATTCTCGCACTTTATTGCCGAAACAGTTTCAGCCAGGGGGGAACCATCCACAACGATGATCTCCACATCATGGCCGCTTTTGCCTGCCTGGGCCCGGATGTGGTCAATAAGCGAGTTGATACGCCCGCATTCCTGATATACCGGCACGACGACCGAAAATTCCATTAAGACCCCCTGCCCTCATCATCTTTAAAAAACGCGCGCACATTGGGGCACAATTTGCTTCTTCCCAGCCTTTTCAAAAGCTCTTCAAGATCCGCGGGCGTATCCACATCCGGCCAAGGAGGGAGAACTCTTGCCTTAACACCTTCCACAGCAAGGATATCCACAGTCTTTCTAAAGACCTCGGCCGTACCCCAGGGTATTCCACGGAAAACTTCGGGACAGCAACCTTCCCTCGAAAAACCGATGGCCGCGTACCCCCCGTCTTCAGCAGGGATCAGTACCGCGGAAGATTCTTCAAGCGAGGAAAATGCCTCCAGAATCAGTGACCCCGGAATGTCAGGCGTATCGCCACCCAGGGCCAGGAGACGTTCCGCCCCGGCATCGAAGCCATGGCTGAAAGCTGATCGAAGCCGCTGCCCAAGGTCATTCCCCTCCTGGGCGAGGTATTCCGGCCCCTGTCCAAGCCACTCACGGACGAGATTCTCATCTCTTTCGGGATGGAAGAGTACTGTCACTGGAATCTTGATCTCGCGGAGCGTAAGCAGAAGATCGAGGACAAACATCCTGTAAAGGGCTGCCGCCTTTCCCGCTCCCAGGGCAGGGGCGAGCCGCGTTTTTACCTCTCCCGGAACAGGCGCCTTTACGAAAAGAAGAATCTTATCCCCGTGCCCCAACTCAGGATCATCTCCCGATATATCAGAACCATCTCCCGCAAGGCCTCCAATGCATTCTTTTGCGATTGCCACGTACGGAAACCATGATAAGTTAAACGATGCCCGTTAAAAAGGCTTTCCTTTTCCTTACCCCCGGGAAAAAACATCTTCCCGGAGCCCGGTCACCCAGGCGGCCGTGGCTGCGGTAAGTCCCACACAGGGTTTCCGGGAAAACCGCGGCGTCATCGGCCTTCCGGCTCATATTCTATCAGCGCCGATCCAATACCCGGGATCGAGCCCAGGTCCCATTGATGTGCGTGAATCTTGCTCACGCTCCTGATCCCGTGTCCCGAAAGGAATTCCTCCTCGTCCAGCAGGCACCGCAGGATGTGAGGTATCATGGTGTTGTCTACAAGCGAAAGGAGCCGTTCACCTTTCTCGTTCTCGGTGAATGGGCACGCGCATATAATTTGTCCGTCGGAAATCCCTCTCCGGTGTATTTCAAGCATCGACCAAAACCGGGAAGACCCTTGATAAGGGAAGCGGGAATGGCCTCGCAGGCGAGAAGAGGAATAAGTCCTATGTAGGAATAGACATCAATACGGTGACGTCCTCCATCGGGTGTAGTGATAATATCCTTGAAAAAACCTGCCTCGGGATCCCAGAGTGATACGCCCCCTGCTGAGTACGCCGCAATGGAATTGGCGATGGACAGGAACTGTCGGTAGAACTGGATGACCATATCTTCAAACTCGGGCTGTTCCTGCGCCGGTTCAAGGGCCATGAACCTGATGTTCAGCGCGGACATGGCCATCAACGTCGAACCGGGCAAAGGCCATGCAGTGACAAGCAAGATCCCGGGCGGCAAACCAGGGGTATTCCCACTTGTCGGGAACAGAGAGGACATCACCGGCATCGAGGTGGGGCCACCTGCTGTTTTTGCCTGACCTCCGTGTCCCTGGAGGGTCGATCTCATCACCATCAAGCCATTTCCCCACGTTGTATTGATAGAACTGCCTGTTCCATATCATTCCGGCCACGGCCCGGCGCTGGACAAAAGCATCTTCAGGCGCTGCTCCCGAAAGGAGGGCCGAGAAAAACCGGGAAAAAGCCCTTCGGCCGCCTGAGGGCCATAAAGGAAGTGATCCCCCAGATCGCCATGGCGGGCTCGAACCGCCCATTTTGCCTTCCCGCTCACGGGCGGTTCGATAAGAGGCACGGACCCGTTGCCCGTTTTCCAAGATCATGAGTTGCGAAACCAGAGAGTGGGCAGGATGTGCAGCGTCGCAGTTTCAAGACCACCATTGAAAATCCCCAACCTGGCGAACAGGGAGTCCGTACTGTCTTTAGCGTAGGTGATCTCTATATCCCGGCAGCGGTCTCCTGGAAAAACGCCGGTGTCTGTGAGGTTGAAGGAAGCCTCACTCGCAGAGTGAACCCTGGCAGGATGAACCGGCACCTGCCGTGCACGCGAAACAGTGCCCGCCAAGTCGGATCTCCCTCTTCGCAAGCACGGAGTGATCGAAATCCCGTATATTTTTATTCCCCCGGCAAGTGACCTCCATACCAAGGGCCTGATTGAAGTCGCAGTCGTAAAGAGATCCGTCCCAGCCGACCGACAGCGTTGTGCGGCACATCACGCGCTTCGCGGATCCAGGGTTGAATGAAACTTCCAGAGACCGGAGGTAATCGCCGAGATTCCCGCTGCTTTTCAGGAAGTCCAGGTAACGTCCCACAGGGCAGTTGACAAGGCAGAAGAGACTGTTGAAGCTCACTCCGTGGATCTCGCCCAGAACGCGGCGGTATTCCACTTCCAGATGCTTCTGGTCTCCCGGCAGGTATGCCCCGACAGGGTTGTGGACCAGGTCGAGTACCAGACCGCTTCCCGGCTTTCCGTATCCAAGGGAGTTAAGAAGCCTTATCGCTTCAATGGCCCGTTCAAAGACGTCCCTGCCCCGCTGCCGGGCTGTCCCCTCCCCCAGGTAATCCGGGAGCGATCCGACCACCTCGACCCTTTTGGCGGCGAATACCGCGGGAAGATGCCGAAAACCCTCCTCCAGAAGGATCACCAGGTTTGAACGGACGAGAAGACGCTTCTGCAGTTTCGTCATTTCTGCAACAAGCCATTCCAGGTCCAGGTTCATTTCCGGGGCTCCCCCCGTGATGTCAATGGTTGTAATTTCGGGGTTCCCGGCAGCCCTGACGCACTCGGCCATGGTCTCACGCGACATGTTTTCCGTCCGCATCGGCCCTGCCTGGACATGACAATGCTTGCATGCCAGGTTGCATCGGCGTGTGATATTCAGCTGAAGTGTTTCCACCCCGGAGGCGTGAAGCGGATAAAGCCCGCAGCTTTCGAGTTTTTCGATGAAAGTTTCGGCAATGCCTATGTTTTCATTGATGTGCATTCCTACATCTCTTTCTTTTTGATGATCTTTCTCATTTGCGTCGCGTGCGCCAGGATGTCGCCCGCCGCCATCGCGGCCCCTACGTGGACAGCCTCCATCATTTCGTCATTCCCTATGCCAAGCGCAAGACACTTGCTGGTATAGGCATCGATGCAGTACGGACAGTGGCGGACAGTCGCAACCGCAAGAGCGATCAGGGATTTCTCCCTTTCTGTCAGTTTTCCGGCCCCGGTGGAAACCGCATAATATTCAAAGAACTTCTCTCCAGCTTCCGGAGCGAATTCACCGATGTTGGGGAAATCCTCCAGATCGCTCTTCTCGTAGTAATTTTCACTCATATCTCGATCCCTCCGTGATTTTGTTGTAACCGGAATTGATATCGAGGTGAAAAGCTTTCAAGAGATAACCGCAGCTTTTTCAGGACCAGCACCCTATCTCCTCTGCCACTTCATCCATCCTTCAATGATCTTTTTCAGCACGGGAGTAAGACGCGTCCGGTTGTATTCATCTGAGAGCTGGCGGATAGCCTCGGCCTGCGTGGGATAGGGGTGGATGACATTTGTTATCCGGCCCAGCCCGATGCCGTTGACCATTGCCAGGCTGATCTCGCTGATCATATCTCCTGCATGCCTCGCGACTATCGTGGCTCCGGCAATTCTGTCGGTCCCTTTGAAAACATGGATCTTGACAAAACCTTCTTCCTCTCCGTCGGTCATCGCCCGGTCAACTTCGTTCATTCTCCTGATGAACGTATCAAGCCTTTGACCTTTGGCTTCCGCTTCGCGCTGGTACATCCCCACATGGGCGATTTCGGGGTCAGTGTAGGTGCACCACGGCATCGTGAGTGAACTCAGCTTTTTCCGTCCTTTGAACAGGGCGTTCTGGATGACGATTCGAGCGGCGGCATCAGCGGCGTGAGTGAACTTCCACTTCATGCAGACATCGCCCGCGGCGTAAATGCGCGGGTTGGACGTCTGGAGCCTGTCGTTCACCATGACACCTTTCCGTTTGTCGAAATCCACTCCCGCCAGCTCCAGCCCGAGATCTTCGGTATTGGGTGCACGACCGGCTCCGGCGATGATCTCGTCAACGAGGACGGAAGACTCCCCACTCTCGCAGGAATAACGGACAAGTTTGCCTTCTTCCGTCAGCTCGACTCTCGACGGGGAACATCCCAGAAGCAGATTGATCCCCTCTCTCCGGAAACTCTCCTGGACAATTTCCGACGCGTCTGGATCTTCACGGTTAAGGATATGGCCATACTTGTGGAAGAGCGTAACCTGTGTCCCGAGTCTCTGAAAGGCCTGCGCCAGCTCGCAGCCGATAGGCCCCCCGCCGATGACGGCCAGTCTTGACGGCCGTCCCGTAACGGAAAAAACAGTTTCGTTTGTCAGGTAGCCCGCTTTTTCCAGGCCATCTATATGAGGCGTTACAGCCCGGGCCCCGGTGGCGATGACCGCCTTCCGGAAAAGCAGTTTTTTCCCTCCGGCCTCGACCGTGTCCGGCCCCGTAAAACGAGCATCCCCGAAAAAGACGTCCACTCCCAGTGTCGCCAGCCGTTCAGCGGAATCATGCCTGCTGACCCTTGCACGGACTGATCTCACTCTTTCCATTACCGCCGCAAAATCGGATGCGGCGCCATCAGGAACTTTGACCCCGAAATGCGAGGCCTCTTGCACCCCGGCGGCGGCCCGTGAAGAACGGATCAGCGTTTTCGACGGGACACACCCCGAGTTAAGACAGTCCCCTCCGAGCAGGTATTTTTCCACGAGCGCGACTTTGGCCCCCAGTCCGGCAGCCCCGATGGCCGTCACAAGCCCTGCTGTCCCGGCTCCTATCACCACCAGGTTATAGATAGGGGCGGGATCGGGGTTGATCCAGTTTTCGGGCCGTACCTGGGAAACAAGTTCCCTGTTGTTGCTGTCCCAGGGAGCGACTGTCGTTTTTCCTTTCATCTCCGGCATAAAGCACCTCCGTTGGTCCGAAATATATCTCCTTCGACAGGCCTTCCCCTAGACTCGGTATGAAGACGAGGATGTATCTCCCCCTCTTTCCGTCCAGTTGGTGTGGAAGGTCTCTCCTCGCGGTCTGTCTGTTCTCTCGTACCTGTGCGCACCGAAATAGTCCCTCTGGGCCTGTATCAGGTTTGCCGGGAGCCTTTCGCACCGGTAGGCGTCAAAGTAGTTCAGAGCCGATGAAAGGGTGGGAACAGGGATGCCAAAGTCGACGGCGCACTTTGCAACCTGTCTCCACGGGCCCTGGGCGTCCAGAATGATCTTGCTGAAACAGGGGGCAAGAAGGAGGTTGGGCAAGCCGGGATCTTTATCAAAAGCATCTTTGATGTCGACGAGGAAGCGGGCCCTGATGATGCATCCGTTCCTCCATAGCTGCGCGATGGTACCGAAATTCAGGTTCCATCCGTATTCCCGGGACGCGGCACGCAGAAGTTGAAACCCCTGTGCATAGGAGCATATCCTGGCTGCGTAGACCGCCTTTTCAAGGTGGGAAAGAAACTCCTTGACCTCTCCGGAAAAGAGCGGAGGAGTCATGGTGAGCAGACGGCTTGCGGCAAGACGTTCATCTTTCGCAGCCGAAAGGAACCTGGCGAATACCGCCTCCGCTATCTGGGGAATTCCGACACCAAGCTCCAGGCCGACCTGGGACGTCCACTTTCCGGTTCCCTTCTGCCCCGCGGTATCGAGTATTGCATCCACAAGGGGCCTGCCGCTCTCCTCATCAATGAAAGAAAGGATCTCAGAAGTGATCTCTATCAGGTAGGAATCGAGCATCCCGCTGTTCCATTCGGCGAAGACCGCGCTCATTTCGGGCGCGCTCATCCCGGTGATCCGGGACATCATGTGGTAGGCCTCTGCGATGAGCTGCATGTCACCGTATTCTATCCCGTTGTGGACCATCTTGACGAAATGACCCGCACCGTTGGGACCGATCCATTCGCAGCAAGGTATACCATCATCCACTTTTGCCGCTACTGACTGAAGTATCGGCCTTAGGTGTGGCCAGGCTTCGGCGTCGCCTCCCGGCATTATCGAGGGACCGTTCAAGGCGCCCTCCTCACCGCCGGATATCCCGGCGCCCACGAAAAGGATCCCTTTCTCTCGTGCGTCCACACAACGGCGTGATGTATCCGAAAAGTGACTGTTGCCTCCATCTATAAGGATATCCCCCGGCTCCAGGAAAGGCGCGATGGCTTCCATCAGTTCATCCACCGCATCTCCGGCTCTTACCATCATCATGACCTTCCTGGGGCGGGAAAGATTTCCTGCCAGTTCTTCCAGGCTCCTGCAGCCGATAATGTTTTTATCCTTTCCCCGGCCACGGACAAAGGCCTCTACCTTGTCGACGGTCCGGTTGAAGCAGGCTACGGTAAAGCCCTTGCCTTCCATGTTCAGGATCAGGTTCTCCCCCATCACGGCCAGACCAACTACGCCTATGTCCGCTTTTTCTTTCATGATCACATGCCACCTCATTCCTCAATGAATTAAAGCTCCACCTTGCTTGGAAGTCCGCAGCAGCCCATGCGCCAAAGGTGACCATCTTTCGCGAGCATCTGGTCTATTGAAGAGGGCCCCCATGTGTTGTCCGGGTATATTTCTAATGGCGGCGCATCAGGAGAAGATTCCCATCCTGCAAGGACCGGATCTATGATCTTCCAGGCCGTCTCTATGCCGTCGCTTCGTGCAAAAAGCGAGGCGTCGCCTTTCAGTGCATCGAGAAGCAGACGCTCGTACGCATCAGGCAGGGCAAGTCCCGGGAATGCATCCTTGTAGTAGTAGTTCATGGTCACTGAACTTGAAACCGAGACCGTGTCCGGGACCTTGGTCTCGAACTGTATGTGGACACCTTCGTTCGGCTGAACGCAGATCGAAAGCAGGTTGGGGGTGAACCCTTCTTTCCCGCTGAGATCAAACATAACGTCGGGCGGCGGCTGGAATTCGACGATGATCGCGCTGCTTTTCACCGGCAGGGATTTCCCTGAACGGATGTAGAACGGAACCCCTTTCCAGCGCCAGTTGTCGATATACAGTTTCAAAGCCGCCAGAGTCGGGGTCCGTGAATCCGCGAAGACGCCTTCCAGGGAACGGTAGCTTTCGTACTGGGCACGCACCGTGTCCCTCACGTCAACAGGCCGGACTGCCCCCAGGAGCTTTACTTTCTCGTTGCGGATCGCGTCTGCACCCAGGGATGCGGGGGGTTCCATGGCCACGAGGGCCAGAAGCTGGAGAAGGTGGTTCTGGAACATGTCCCTGAGGACTCCGGCCTTCTCATAATAGCCTGCACGGTGTCCGACCCCTTCGCGCTCCGCGACAGTGATCTGCACGTTTGAGATGTACTGGCGGTTCCAGAGCGGCTCGAACAGAGTGTTGGCGAAACGCAGGAAGAGTATGTTCTGGGCGGTTTCTTTACCAAGGTAGTGATCGATGCGGTATACCTGATCTTCCCTGAAAACGGAGTGGACCCTGCGGTTCAGCTCCATTGCGGAAGAGAGGTCCCGGCCGAAGGGTTTCTCTATCACGACGCGGCGCCAGCAGCCTGGTCCGGATGCCATACCCGCGGTTTTGAGATTATCGCAGACGACCCCGTAATAAACGGGGGAGGTGGCCAGATAATAGAGCCTGTTCCCGGATCCGTTCTCAAGGCGGGCCAGCTTTTGCTGAAGGGCTTCGTAGCTTCCGGTGTTCTCCAGGTCTCCGATGAAATAAGATATATTCCTGGCAAACCCGTTCCAGGCGTTCTCGTCGATGGGTTCCGTCACATACCGCTTTACACCCTCCCGCAATCTGCTCCGGAACTCGTCGTCGGACCAGGGCCGGCGGGCAAATCCCACGATCCGGAACTCTTCAGGAAGACGTTTTTTAAGGTAATTACTGAAAAGTGCAGGGATCAGTTTCCTCTGGACAAGATCTCCGGAAGCCCCAAAAATAACGACCGTAACGGGTCCAGGATCAGCCCCTTTTCCGCTCATGAGCCTCGCTCCCTTTCATGCGGGATTGATCCTCCAGGCGGGATACCGCGCAGGCGGAGGTGAGAAGAGGGCCATTCCATGTCCTGATCGCCGGGTATTCATGTTCATAGTCGAAAACGCTCAGAGTACTGGTCCCCAGAGGGAAAAACCTCCCGAAGGATGGATCCATGCCCAGCCAGCGGGATGCCATGACCCGCAGAAAGTGCCCGTGGGAAAAGATGACGATATTGCCCTCTCGCTGTCTGATCTCCCCGATCACGCGGTCTGCCCTCCGGGCGACCTCTTCGATGTTCTCGCCGCCTGGGACCGGGTGCGTGAAGACTGTCCAAAACGGGACCTTTTCACGTATCTCGCTGGTGGTCAGCCCTTCGTATCCACCGTAATCCCACTCCATCAGATCGGGTTCCTTCCTGGATCTTTCCGAAAGGCCGGCGATCTCGCAGGTTTCGAATGCCCTCTTCAGGGGACTGCTCAGCACGAGACAGATATCGACCTTCTCGAAGACCGGTTTGAGGATAGCGGCCTCCCGACGTCCCTCCCAGGAGAGGGGAATATCCGTTCGCCCCGTGTGGCGGCCGCATTCAGTCCACGACGTCTTGCCATGCCTTATCAGAAACACGGTCTGTCTATTGTTCATTTCAGGCCTCCATCGTTGCGGCACGGGCCGCTCCCATAAGAGCCGCTCTCGGGCTTTTGATCACACGGACCGGAATACCGGCAACCAGTTCGGACATCCTCCCCTTGTTTGTGAAGGAGTCCATAAACTCGCCCTCCTGAAGAAGTTCCGTTATGCGCGGGGGGATCCCGCCCCCCAGGTAGACCCCGCCTGTTGCCATGAAATGAAGCGCCATGCTGCCGGCCGCGGACCCCAGTATGGAAATGAACATGGAGACCGTCTTCCGGCTGATATCACAGCCGCGGTCCCTGTCCGAGGCATTGCGGAAGATCACCGGTACGGGGTCGCCTGCAGAGGAAATCTCCTCGGCAAGCCATGATGGTTCCGGCATTTGCCCTCTCTCTTTCAGAAAAGAGTAGATGTTCCTCAGGCCTATTCCGGAACAGACCTGCTCATAACTGACATGCTTCTTCCTCTCTCTAAGGTACCCTAACAGATCTGCCTGAAAACTGTCCGTCGGCGCAAAATCGGCATGCCCTCCCTCGGAGGGGTAAGCTCTGAAGGTCGAGCCGTCCCAAGCCAGGTAAGCCTCCCCCAGGCCCGTGCCGGGAGCGATGACCGCTCGTGCCCCTTCCGGATCCTGGCGTCCCGGATTCAGAACCGAAAGATCCTCTTCTTCCAGCAGGGGCACGGCATTGGCGAAAGCAAGAAGGTCGTTCATCAGCCTGACGGAGCTGAAGCCCAGGTCCGTTTCCAGTTCCTTCTCCTCAAGGGTCCACGGCAGATTCGTGACCTTTGCGCTTCCGCGGATAACCGGTCCCGCTACTCCGATGCACGCCTGATCGACCTTGAAGTCCGTGCCGGAGAGAAATTCCCGGACCATATCACCAAGCCCCCGATAATCGCCGCTGAGAAAAGTCGCCTCGGCAAGAGGTTTGCGCCATCCTGCCCCCCTGGAGAAGACCGCCAGGTTCGTCTTTGTCCCGCCGATGTCTCCGGCCAGTATCATGTCCGGATCTTTTCTCATCATTCCAGATCCTTCCCTTTCGTGATATCCAGCCCTGATGCAGCGGCGCTGTCAAAAAAACATCTCAGCTCGCCTTCGTAGGGCCGGACCATTTCCACCGGAAACGTCTCCCGGCGTTTATTGTTCCCGAACAGGTCAGAAATTACGGGAGCCTTCCCCGGACCCTTTGCGATAAAAACAATATGGCGGGCGCTGTTTATGACCGGAAGGGTCATCGTAACGCGCTCCGGGGGGGGTTTCGGGGAATCGAACACAGGAACGATCCACTCCTTTTTCTCTTCAAGGGCGCGGCGGCCGGGGAAAAGGGAAGCTGTGTGCCCGTCTTCGCCGATGCCAAGCAGGATCAGGTCGAATCTGGGAGGCGCGCCGTCGGCCTTCATGATACGGGAGAGGGTCGAAGCATACCGTTTCGCGCCTTCAAGGGCCCCGGCGGATGTATCGACAGGGAAGACCTGACCGGCAGGTATCGGCACGAAACGGAGAAAATCTTCACTGGCTGCAATGTAGTTGCTGTCTCTGCTTTCCGGAGGGACGACCCTCTCGTCCGCCCAGAAAACATTCCAGGAAAGCCAGTCGGCCACTGCCGAAATCTGCAGTGATTTCAACCCGTTTCCGACGATCTTGATCACGCTGCCGCCCGAAAGGGCAACGAAAAAAATGCCGCGCTTCTTCACGGCCTGCTCCGCAACAAGCGCGACATGGCCGGCAGCGGCTCTGGACAGTTCATCCTCGTCGGGGGAAATAACCGGAGTTATCCGGCCTGGAAAGCCTTTTTTCAGGTTATTCAGCAAAACGGGCACCTCTTTATTCAGAATGTTCTTTAAACTATACTCATTATAGAATATAAAAGACGAAAAGCGGATTCTTCTGCTAACCTTGCAGGCAGAAAGAAACACGGAAGGAATGATCCGATGCTATCACCGAGAAACGTCCCCGGGTACGGAAAAAACGCCCCTTCCACTCCCTGCAGGGGGGTCATTGAAGGACCCCGGGGAAACCTGTGAAAGCTCCTTCCGGGCGCTCCTGGCTGATCGGTGTCTCCATCGCGGTAATTGCCGGCGGGGCTTTTCTCTATCTTCTCTACCCTCCATTCTCAGAAGCTATCAACCTGGTAACGCAGATCCTTGCAACGGCCGACATTGCCGGGCTTCGACTTTTCATTCTTGATTTCGGGATATGGGCCCCCATCGTCTCGATCGGGATAATGATCTTCCAGTCCCTGGCGTCGCCCTTGCCATCCTTTGTCGTGACACTGGCCAACGCGTGGGTCTTCGGCTGGAAGGCCGGCGCATTCTACTCCTGGACAGGCGGAATGCTCGGCGCAGCACTCTGCTGGATCATAGCAAAGGCTTTCGGGCGCCCTGCAGTGGAAAAATTGATCGGGCAGACGGTCCTCGAAAAGACCGACGGTTTTTTCGAGGAACACGGGGTCCATGCCATTCTCATAGCCCGGCTTCTTCCAGTCATGCCCTTTGACGCCGTCTCGTACGCCGCGGGGCTTACACCCCTCTCTTTCTGGAGCTTCCTTTTTGCAACAGGACTGGGGCAGCTGCCTGGCACGATCCTGTATTCCATCTGGGGCCAGAACCTGACCCGGTCCGGGAAGGCTCTGTATTGGGGCATTTCCGGGTTCGCCATCCTTCTTGTCTTCGCCTGGGTCGTCAAAAACAGGCTGAAAAAGAAGGATCAGCCGGCTAACCGTTCTCGGTGAACCCCGGGTAAAGGGTCATTCCCCCATCCACGAAAAGGGTTGTTCCATTGATATAATCGGCTTCGTCGGAAGCCAGCCATACTGCGGCCCGTGCGACATCTTCCGGCTCTCCGATCCTGCCGTAAGGCACCAGTTCGAGCATTTTTTCAAGAGAAACAGGATCCTCCCAGACGCTCCTGTTTATCGACGTCCTTACTGCTCCGGGAGCGATGCTGTTAACGCGGATCCCGGAAGGTGCCACCTCCTGCGCCAGGCTTTTCATAAGAAGCATCACACCCCCTTTGGAGGCTGCATAATTGGGGTGCCCGGCCCAGGGTATCGCCTCGTGAACGGAACTTATGAAAATGATCTTCCCCGACGCGCTGGAAACTCTCTCCCGGTGCTCCCGGTTACGGAATATCCGTACGGCTTCCCTCGAACATAGGAAACCGCCCGTCAGGTTGGTCCCTATAACCTTCTGCCAGTCATCCAGCGTCATCTCTTCTATCCGGGCATCCCTCTGCAGGCCTGCGTTGTTGATCAGGATGTCCAGGCCTCCGAATTCGTCAGTTACACTTTCGAACATTTCCAGAACTTCTTCTTCCCTGGAGACATCGGCCCTTACAGCCATGGCGCGGGACCCGGTCTTCTTTATTTCAAGAACGACCTCCTCGGCGTTCTGCCGGCTCCTGTTGTAATTGACGGCAACCGAGGCTCCCGCTCTGCTCATCCCGAGCGCTATCGCCCTTCCGATCCCGTGGCTAGCGCCGGTCACCAGTGCCGTCTGGCCTGCAAGGAGCCCCCTCTGATCACAGGAAGGCAGGATCCTTGCCTCTTCTCCACTTTTCATCACTCTGTCACCTCTCTTTTCCTTGCGCGTGGTCCAGGACCCTGTCCAGGTTGAATGCCGCGCTGATAAGCGAAAGATGCGTAAAGGCCTGGGGGAAATTGCCCAAAGCTTCCCCGCACTTGCCAACCTCCTCGGCGTAGAGCCCAAGGTGGTTGGCAAACCCGAGCATCTTCTCGAAAAGAAGGCGGGCTTCTTCAAGGTGCACGGGGTCGTAACGGCCGGACCTGGTCAAGGCTTCGACAAGCCAGAACGTGCACATGTTGAAGGTCCCCTCCTCGCCCTCCAGGCCGTCATCCGTCTGTTCCGGGTTGTAGCGGTAGACGAGACCGCTTGAAAGCAGCCCGCCCTCTTCGGGGGATTTGACAGTTGCCTCGATGGTCTTTCGCATAAGAGGATCGGAAGGTGACACGAAGAAAACCAGGGGCATTATCAGGTTTGAGGCGTCGAGGTCTTCGCTGCCATATGACTGGGTAAAAGCCTCCCTCTCACTGTTCCATCCTTTCTCCATGATCTCATTGTAGATATCGTTCCTGGTCCGTGACCATGCGGGGATGTCGGCAGGAAAAGAGCGTTTTTCTGCGAGCCGGATCGCCCGGTCAAGAGCTACCCAGCACATCACCTTCGAATAGACGAATTTCTTTTTTCCGCCGCGGACTTCCCATATCCCGTCATCCGGTTGCTGCCAGTGACGTCGGACCCATTCAACAATGCGGACAAGGTCCTTCCAGAGCCTCAGTGAGATGGGTTCGCCATGCTTGTTGAAAAGGTACGCGGCGTCCAGCAGCTCGCCGAAAATATCCAGCTGGAGCTGATCATGAGCGCCGTTGCCTATACGCACCGGTTTTGCTCCCCCATATCCTTCAAGATGGGCCAGCTCCTCCTCCGCCAGATTGACGCGGCCGTCGATACCGTACATCACCTGCAGCGGGGGGGAACCATCCTCAATGGGAGCAGTGCAGATAGATTCAAGGAAGGAAAAATACCGCTTGGCCTCGGCCGTGAAGCCGAGGCGGAGGAAAACGTATATGGTGAAGGCGGAATCACGTATCCAGGTATATCGGTAGTCCCAGTTCCTGATGCCGCCCGGTGTTTCAGGCAGGCTTGTCGTGGGGGCGGCGATAATTGCGCCGGTAGGAGCGAAGGTAAGAAGTTTCAGGACAAGAGCTGAACGGTGGACCATTTCACGCCAGCGCCCCTGGTACCGGCACCCCGAGAGCCAGTTTCTCCAAAAGGATGCTGTTTCCCTAAACATCGACTCCGCGGCCTCAGGGGAAATACACAGACCGCAAGTCTCATCAGGGCCGACCTGCCTCAGCACAAATACGGCTGCTTCCCCTTCTGCGAGCGGGAATTTTGCACCGACACCCCCCTCTATTTCCCCCAGAGGTATCTCTGTGGCCAGCCCGAGCGAGAGGGATCGGGCGTCAAACCTTGCCCCCTCCTGTCCAAATATCTCCGTCACATGATCGCTTCTGCCATAATCAAAGGCGGGTCTGCATTCCATTTCAAGTTCCACTCTGCCCCGGATGCATGTCACCTTCCGGATGATCTGGTGTACTGAAGGACTCCCCTCGGTCTCCGGAAGGATCGGCATGAAGTCGGTTATCTCGACCGAGCCATCTTTGTGCAGGAAGCGGGTGACAAGGATATTCGTCTCGGGCCAGTAGAACTGCTTCGACACCCAGCCGCTCCCCCTTGGGCGTACGAAGAAATGGCCTCCCCTGTCCTCGTCAAGAATGGACGCAAAGACGCTGGGAGAATCAAATTGCGGCGTACAATACCAGTCTATCGAGCCGTTCTTTCCAACAAGTGCAGCAGTGTACATGTTTCCTATCAGACCGTGATCTTCAATCGGCTGTCCTGTCATTCCGCAAGCCCCCTGCCTGTCTGTTACAATAACTATTCGCCAGTTCACAATGTCTTTGTTGTACTGTAACATGTCACCTGTTTCTTTGGTATCCCAAGATCCTGACATGTCTGGAGAAAAAGGAGAACAGCCTCCCAAAAGATCACACCTATTCCGGCTCTCAGGAGTATTCATGCTGACCGGTTCCATGCTCACCCTTGGGGCGGGATTCGTTTTCGGGGTCATCAAAGGCGGCAGCCTTTCTGATAGGCCGCCACGTACGGGCTCGAGGTCCGGCATGGAGATGATCTAGACGATGAAACGGGCCAGGTGATCCTCCCGGAGCCAATCGTCCATGGAGGAAGGAAGAACATCCGGTGCCTTTCGATCTGCAGTCTTGACGTCACCGACACAATCCAGCACGTCGTTTTCTTTGCGGAGACACTGTCAATGAGTCATTCTCATTGGTGTATCCTAAGTTCTAGGGACTCCTGGCCGCAACCGTAGCCGTTATGGTAACGTCAATTGCCCCATGGGCTCTTTCGGAACACATCAAACTCCAGGAAAAGCCGGAGGAGGGCTGGTCATGAAAAGGGAGAGAGTGATTTTCGTCGGAGCCGGGCATGCCCATCTTTACAGCCTTATCCGCATCGAAGCCTTTGCCCGGCGTAATATCCATGTAGACGTCATCTCTCCCGGACCGTTTCGGTATTCGGGGATGGGACCGGGGCTGCTTTCGGGTCAGTACGGACCACAGGACAACAGCGTGGATGTCAAAGCGATCGTTGATTCCCGCGGAGGAAGATTCATAGAGGACCGGGTAACGGCGATAAATGCCGAAACACGGTCAGTCACGACCTCAGGCGGAGAGACCATTCAATATGACGCCATGTCCCTGAATATCGGGAGCGAAGTCGCACCACTGGCCGTGGATGACGGACAGATCCCCGTATTGACGGTCAAACCCGTGCAGAATTTCCTGAAGATGCGCGATCACCTCCTCGCTTTCAGACCCGGCAGCACCGTGCGTATCCTTGTGGCCGGGGGAGGCCCCGCGGGCTGCGAAGCATCGGCGAATGCCCTTTCCTTCTGTCGACGGAACGGATACAGATCCAAGATAAGCCTTTTCACCGGAAGTTCGGGCCTTCTTTCCGCCCTGTCGGAAAAAGCGGGGAGGATAATGGCGGATTGGTTCATGAAAAACGGAATAACTGTCGAAACGGGAAGGCGCATCATCGGGTCGGGTGGAAAAACAGTACTCTTCGATGATGGATCCAGGGAAGAAGCGGATATGGTCATTCTCGCAACGGGGGTGCATCCACCCTCTCTATCCGGGAACTCGGGCCTTGCCGTCGATAAAGACGGGGCCCTTGTTGTCGACGATCATCTGGAATCCGTCTCGCACAAGGGGGTCTTCGGCGGAGGAGACTGCATCGCCCTTCGATCCGGCCCTCTGGGGCGCGTAGGAGTATATGCCGTCCGACAGGGCCCGATTCTCTTCAACAACCTGCTTGCATCTGTGACCGGCGGGGAGCCTCGCATGTTCAGACCGCAGAAGAAATACCTGCTGATCCTCAACCTGGGCGACGGGACAGGCCTTCTTTCGAGGGAGAAGTTTACCGTCGCAGGCCGTGTGCCCCTTTTCATCAAGAACTGGATCGACAGAAGGTTTATCCGAAAATACAAACCATTATAGGATTTTGGTCCTGTATCTTTTAAGCCCCCTGTGTGTTCAAAATCTCCGGGAATGCTTTTGCTCGGGTGAGCCAAACCCCCGGTGGACAAGAAAGAACTCGCCCATGCTGTGACCGCAAAGGCATCACTCCCTTCATCTCCAACCAGATGAGTCCAGGCTTCCAAACGGGAGAAGGGACCTTCCGGGCTCCGGCGGAAAAGCCGCCAGGAGGATTGTCAGCGGACTGCTGATCGTCGGAGCCGTTATCCTGCTTTCAACAGCAAAAAAGGGGCACTCCAGTCCCCCTCCCGTTGATCCCCCCGCGGCACCTTTGTGAGAACAATTCCCCTTAAAAAGGTGTCACCGCAAGGTTTCGGCCCCTGGGGCGACCCCGCGGGCCTATTTCAGCAGCAGGTCCGGAAGGAAGGTCACCAGGCCGGGAACGTAGGTGATAAGCATCAGGTCGGCAATGAGAACCACCAGAAAGGGCAGGGCCTGTCTTGCGATCTTCTCGATGGGGACCTTTGAGATGTTGGAGGCCACGAAAAGGTTCATGCCCACCGGCGGCGTGACCTGGCCGATCGCCAGGTTGGTGATCATGACCACGCCGAAAAACACCGGATCGACCCCAAGGGACAGGATCAGCGGATGGAGAATCGGCGTCAGAAGGGTAATGGCCGCCACGTTGTCAAGAAACGTCCCTGCCACCAGCAAGGTGATGTTGATCAGCAGGAGGATCAGCGGGGTACTTTCCGAAAAGGAGGTGACCAGCGAGACCAGGTGCTGGGGAATCTGCTGGGTCGCCAGAAGCCAGGCAAAGATCGACGCGGCGGCGATCAGGAACATGATCACCGACGAGCTCAAGGCGGAACCGTAACAAGCCCTGTAGAGGCTCTTGAAACTCAGGTCCCGGTAGATAACGCCGCCCACCAGCAGCCCGTAGAACACGGCCACGCCTGCCGCTTCGGTGGGTGTGAAGAGTCCCGAATAGATCCCCCCGAGGATCAAAACCGGCGAAAGCAGCGCAAACATGCTGTCCCGGAAGATTTTTCCCCGAGACTCTTGTTCTTCTTCCATGATGAAAGCCTTGTAGCCCCGCTTTCTGCAAATCCTGTACTCCACCACCATCAGGCTGGCCCCGATGATGACCCCCGGCACAATGCCGGCGATGAAAAGCCGAAGGATGGACACGTCGGCGATGATGGCGTAGAGGATCATGGTCCCGCTCGGGGGGATCAGCAGGCCCAAAAGCCCTGAACAGGCGATTACCGCCGCGGAGAACTCCTGTTTGTACCCCGCTTCTTTCATGTAGGGGATCATGATCGACCCGATGGCGGCCGTCGTCGCCGCCGAGGACCCCGAAATTGCGCCGAAGAACATGGCGGCCAGGGTGGACACCATGGCCAGCCCCCCGGAGACTTTGCCCACAAAGGCGTTGGCGAAGCGGACAAGCTTTCTCGATACACCCCCTTCGGTCATCACGTTTCCCGCGAGGATGAAAAAGACCAGTGCCAGTATGGGGAACTTGTTGATGCCCCCCACCATCCGCTGGGCCACAATGAAGGTGGGAACCGTGGTCTTCAGGGCGATGCCCAAAAACGATGCAGCTCCCAGGGAAATGGCGATCGGGACGGAAAGCAGAAGGAAAACCGCGAATGATGCGAACAGGAACAGGGCCATGCGATCAGGCCCCCTTTTCCTTCGGGGGGCGGAGTTCGGCATAGATGAGAAAGAAGTAGTTCAGCACCATGAGGCAGCACCCGGCGAGAAGGCTCATATAAAAATACGCCACCGGAAGTGGGAACGAACCCGTCGTCTTGTCCATGGTTTTGCCGACCAGCACAAAGGCCTGGTAAGCGATAAACGAGACCAGGGCGGCACTGACGGCGCTTGACAGGATCCGGAAACCTTTTTTGACCCCCACGGGGAACCGCTCCACCATCAGGTCAATCTTTATATGGGCGCCCTCTTTTACGGCCACGGCGGCGCCCAAAAAGACCAGCCACATGTTCAGGTACTGCAGCAGCTCCTGGCTCCACGACAGGGGCATGAAAACCACAAACCGCGACGTGATCTGCAGAAGGAGCACCAGGGACATGCACAGGATCAAAGCCACCATGACCGCCCGTGTGACGGAATTCAGGAAGCCGAGCGTCTTTTCGAAGATCAAGGAATCTCCCCCCAAATGAAGGGGCGCAGCCGTGAAGAAAAACGGCGGCGCCCTCAAGCTCAAAAAGCTGTGGCCCTGTTTACAGGTTCCGGATCATATCGACCAGTTCCCGCCAGTCTTGGCCCCGTTCCTCGGCATATTTCTCGTAAAGGGGCTGCATCGCCTCCTGGAAGGCGGGCAGGTCCACCTCGTTGACCTTCATCCCAAGCCCCTCGAGCTGTTTCAGTTCGTCCGCTTCCTGGTCCGCCACGGCCTTCCGGTCCTGAAGGGCGACCTCTGCGGCGGCCTCCAATAGGACCTTCTGCACGTTTTCAGGCAGGGAATCGAACTTCGCCTTGTTCATGATGAGAGGTTCAAAGACATGCTGGTGATGTGTCACCGACAGGTAATCCTGGACTTCATAGTATTTCCCGCTCAGCACACGGCCGGTGGGGTTTTCCTGCCCGTCCACCGTCCCCAGCTGCATGGCCGTGTACAGCTCGCTGATGGCGATCGGCGTGGGGTTCACCCCCAGGATTACGAAGGTGTCTATCGCCATCTGGGATTTCCCAACGCGGATTTTCATTCCCTCAAGATCTTCGGGTTTGACGATAGGGCGCTTGCTGTTGGTGATGACCCTGAAGCCGTTTTCCCACCATCCGAGCAGCACGGCGCCCTTGTCTTCGAGCTTTTCTGCAAGGATACGGGCCGCCTCGCTCTCGTCGAAGCGGTTGATGTGGTCGTAACCCTCGAAGATATAGGGCATGTAGAGTGCCTGGAATTCAACGATCTCGTTCCCGAGGATCGGGCCTGCCGTCAGGACCATGTCCTGGGTCCCCAGCATGGTGGATTCGGTCATCTCCGGCAGGGACCCCAGCTGGCTGGCCGGGAAAATGTTGATCTCCACAGCCCCGGCGGTCCGCTCTTTTACCAGCTTCGCAAATTGCTCAAGTGACTTGTGATAGTGGTGGGCCGTCGAGGCCGTGTGTCCCACGTTGAGGGACACCGGATCGGCCGCAAAAGCAGCCCCCGAAACCGCAACCAGTGCAGCCGCTGCCAACAACAAAACGGTTTTTCTCATGCTCGACACTCCTTTCCGGTATCTGGCTATTGTTTCCCGTAGAAGATCTTTTCCTGTTCGCGGATTTCCTCCGTTCCCATGAAGGTGAAAAACTCGTCAAAAGACAGGAGCTCGCCCCTCAGGGCCTTCATGGACCCGTCCCGCTTGAGTGTTTCCATAAATTTCATGGCCGTTTTCGCCACGGCGTAACTCAGTGTGTTGGGGTATACCACTACCGCGTAGCCGATTTTTTCGAGCTCCTGATAGGTGAGCATGGGCGTTTTGCCCCCGTCAATGATGTTGGCGAGCTGGGGCTTGGGGATCTCGGCAACCACCCTTTTCATCTGCTCCACGTCCCGGACCGCCTCGACGAACATCAGGTCGATCCCGGCATCGGCATACATCCTTCCACGCCGGATGGCCTCATCGATTCCCTCCACGGCGACGGCATCGGTCCTGGCCATGATCACGAAATCGGGGTCTTTGCGGGCATAAAGGGCAGCCCGGATCTTGGCCACCATATCATCAGCCGGTATGAGGGACTTCCCCTCCATGTGGCCGCAGCGCTTGGGGAAAACCTGGTCCTCGATAAAAAGCCCGGCCACGCCCGCCTGCTCGTACTCCTGCACGGTCCGGATCACGTTGTTCACATCCCCGTACCCCGTGTCCGCGTCGGCGAAAACGGGGATATCCACGGCCTGGACCACGTTCCGGTAAAAATCGGCCATCTCCTTCATGCCTAAAAGACCTATATCCGGCTTGCCCAACACGCTCGCCGAAATACTGTAGCCCCCGCTCGTCACGGCCTTGAAACCGGCCTTCTCGATCACCCTCGCCGTGAGTGCGTCGTGGGCCCCGGGCATGACGAGGATCTCCGGGTCGTTGACAAGTTTTTTCAGCAAGGTTGTCTTCTTCAAATTGATTCATCCCCTTTCGCCCCTGCGTTTACTGTAAAGAGCAAACATCATACCACACCAGTTTCGCAATACGTTGCTTGGCTGAATTGAACTCACTTATAAATACGCACCGCGGCAAAATCAAGGCTGGAACATTTTTACCGTCAGACCTCCGTCTTCGGGGGGTTCCTGTGGAACGTTCCCGTTCCCCGCCCTGGCGTTGAGCAAAGGGGGCCGTTTTTTGGGAAAAGCCTCAGCTCCTCCCCGGTTCCGGGCCCGAAGCCCCCTGGACGCGAAGGGAAAGGCCTTCCAGGGCAAGAATATACCCCCCGATTCCGAAGCCGGCGATGCTTCCCGCGGCGACGGGAGCGATGAGGCTGGTCTGCCTGAAAGGCTCCCTGGCCGCCGGGTTCGAGAGGTGCACTTCGACGACGGGGACGGTGACAGCGGCGATACAGTCCCTGAGCGCGACGCTTGTGTGCGTATAACCGCCTGGATTGAACACCACGCCGGAAACGCTTTTTCGAAGCGCCTGGAGCCGGTCGATGAGCTCCCCCTCGTGGTTGCTCTGGAAAAAATCCAGTGAGACACCATGGGCATCGGCCCATTTTCGGCAGAGGTCCTCCAGGTCGGACAAGGTGTGTCCGCCGTAAATTCCCGGTTCCCTTTCGCCGAGAAGATTCAGGTTCGGCCCGTTCAGCACGGCAAAGGCGAGCCGCCGTTCCATGCAAGCACCTCCTCATAGCATTCCTGCAGCATCTTCAGCGGGACATCGTCACGGACGACGGCCACGCCTTTCGTCCGCGGAAGGACCAGCCGGGGGTTCCCGCCCCTGAACTTCTTGTCCCTGAGCAGGTGGGGCATGATCTCACCCCAGGGCCTGTCGGGGGTCGCCGGGAGCTCCAGCATCGAAAGAAGCTCCAGAAGACGTGCGGGCGTTTCCCGCCCACAAAGCCCCATACGGAACGACAGGTGCGCCGCGACAACCATCCCCACGGAGACGGCGTCCCCGTGAGCCCAGCCCCGGTACCCTGAAGCGGCCTCGAGGCCATGACCCACGGTGTGGCCCAGGTTGAGCCTCTCCCGGACGCCCTTTTGCTCCTTTTCATCCTGCCGGACAACTTCGGCCTTGATGGCGGCGCACCTCGCCACAAGCTCAACGAGGAGTCCCGTGTCGCGCCGCCTGATGCCGGCCACATGGTTTTCGATCCACCCGAAGAGGGCCGGATCTTCGCCCAGGCCGTACTTGACCGCCTCCGCAAGCCCTTGCCGGTAGTCTTTCCATGAAAGGCTCAGGAGGCACTGCACATCGGCCACCACCGCCTTTGGTTGATGAAAGGCCCCGACCAGGTTTTTCCCCTCGTGAAGATTGACCCCGGTCTTTCCGCCGACGGCGCTGTCCACCTGGGCCAGCAAAGTCGTCGGGCACTGGATGACGGGAACCCCCCGGAGCCACGTCGATGCGGCGAATCCGGCCGCATCGCCCACCGTACCCCCGCCGAGGGCGACCACCAGGTCGCCCCGGTCTACACCTGAATCCGCAAAGGCCTGCCAGAGCTTCTCCACCATGGACAATTGCTTCGCCTCTTCGCCTCTTGGAAGCAAAAAGGCGCCCCTGGGCTTTCCGAGACCTTCGCCGTAAAGGGGTCCCGTGATTTTGTCGGCCGCAACAAAGAAGGAGCCAGAAGACCCCTCGACGAGCTCCCTGGTTTTTTCCTGGAGAATCCCCCGCCCCACGCAGATGTGCCCCGCCACGAGCCTTTCGTCGCCGGACACTGCGCCCGGAACCGGGGCAAAGTGCCGGACCGGGATTCCGAAACGCCGAAGGATCTCGCCGGCGATCTCCCCCACGCCCCTGCCGTCCGTTGCAACCCTGCAGTCCCCGCACGCGTAGGCTTCGCGGCGTCTTGCCATCAGTTCTTCCACCCCCCGGGGGTCCAGGAGGGGGCGTTTCCCCTTCTCCCCGCGGGTGCGCTCGATGACCGTTTCCGGAAGGACATCCAGGATGACAAGCCTTCCCCTCTGGAGGATCAGCTCTTTCAGTTCGGCGTTCATGAGGGACCCGCCGCCGAGGGCAACCACCGTGTTTTCCAGGCCGCAAGCCTCGCGGACCGTTTCCGCTTCCAGCCGCCTGAAAAAGAGTTCCCCCCTGCGCTCGAAGATTTCAGCCACGGACATCGCTTCCCTCTGTTCGATGAGCCCGTCCACATCCAGGAAGGGGCACCCCGACAGCCTGGAAAGCTCTTTTCCCACGGCCGTTTTCCCGGCGGCCATGAAGCCGCCCAGAAAGAGGTTAGTCCCTTTCATGGAGGAACCTCCCCGCTTCAGTTGCGTAGTCTTTGAACCTGTGCCGAAGGTCGTCTATCCGGTCGCCCCCGAACTGCTCCGTCACGGCGGCGGCGAAGATCCAGGCGGCCATGGCTTCGGCCACCACGCAGGCTGCAGGGACGGCGCAGGTATCGCCCCTTTCCCGGTGGGCCGACACGGTTTCGCCCGTGGTCACGTCAACCGAGGGCAATGGTTTCCGCAGGGTGGGGATAGGCTTCATGACGGCTTTCAAAAGGACTTCTTCCCCGTTGGTCATCCCGCCCTCGAGCCCGCCCGCGTTGTTGGAGATGCGCTTGAAGCCGCCCGTTCCGTCGGGGGCGATGCCATCGTGGGCCAGGCTGCCCGGCAGTTCTTTCAGGCGGAATCCCTCGCCGATCTCGACGCCCTTGACACCAGGGATGGCCATGACCGCCGCTGCGAGGCGCCCATCGATTCTCCGGTCCCACTCCGCGTAGGAACCGATTCCAGGGGGCAAGCCCGTCACGGAGATAAGGAAGGTGCCGCCGAGGGTATCCTTTTTTTCGTCGGCGTCTTTTATCCTCTCCGTAAAGGCCGCTTCGGCCGATTCCCGGGAACACCCCAGGTCCGACGCCATGGCCGCCTCCCACTGGGCTTCGGATTCCGGCGGCGCCGTCTCGACCCCGCCGATGGAAAGCACTGCGCCCCTGACCCGGACGCCGATTTCAGTCAAAAGACAGCCAGCGAGGAGTCCGGCCATCGTCCATGCCGCCGTGGAACGGGCGCTCGCCCGCTCCAGGACGTTTCTCATGTCCCGGTGTCCGTATTTCACGGCGCCGCCGAGGTCGGCATGGCCCGGCCTGGGGCAGGACACGGCCGCATCTGCGGCATCGACGGCATCACAACGGACAGGGTCGAGCACGGGACGCCACTGCTCCCATTCCTCGTTTTCGATGGAGACGCCGCAGGGGGCGCCGGTGGTTTTGCCGTTGCGTATGCCGCTCCAGATGGTCAGTTGGTCCTTCTCCAGACGCATCCTGCCTCCCCGGCCGTATCCCCTACGCCGCCTTGCAAGACCTTTTTTCAGGTCCTCTTCGTGGACGTTCACCCCTGCCGGCAACCCTTCGACGATGGCCAGCAGCCCCCGCCCGTGGGATTCGCCGCTCGTCAGAAACCGGAGAACCAAGGCGGATCAACCCCTTCCGTTGCGCCCAGCCCAGCCCCTCATGCTGCGGCGCATTTCTTCGACGGGGGCATCAACCCCCGTAAACAGGTTAAAGGCCGCCGCCCCCTGCCGGAGGAGGACTTCCTCACCGCCGAGGGCGTGAATTCCCCGATTTGCCGCCGCTTCCACGAGCGGGGTCGTCGCACCCGGCCTGTACACCAGGTCCAGGACCCCTTCGACGGCCCCGTCGGAAAGGATTTTCTCCGGCAGGCCCTCGGGCCATTCCGCCCCGGCCAGTCCCAGGGACGTGGCATTCACCACCAAAGGGCAGGGTTCGGGGGGCCTTTCATCCCAGGGGATAACCCCCGCGAAGGGCGTTTTGCAGATTCTCGCCAGGTCATCGGCGAGCTGTTCCGCCCTCTTGTGGTTCCTGTTGGAAACCCATATCCGCTCCCAGCCTTCCTTCCCCAGGGCACAGGCCGCCGCCCGCGCCGCGCCCCCGGCGCCAAGCAGCAGGGCCTGCTTCCGTGAAACCCGGAACAGGCGGAGGGTTTCCCGCACACCATCAATGTCAGTGTTATGGCCGAAAGCCCGTTGCCCTTCGAAAACAACGGTGTTGACGGCCCCGACAGCATCGGCTTCCGGAAAAAGGCGGTCCATATAGAGCAGCGCCCTTTCCTTGAAGGGCACCGTGATGTTTGCCCCCACGACGCCCAGGCATTTCAGACCTTCGATGGCCTTCCCCAGGTCAGCGGGGTTCACCTCAAATGCCAGGTAGCGCATATCGAGACCCGTTTTTTCAAAGGCGGCATTGTGCATCACGGGGGAGAGGCTGTGGCCGACGGGGTTGCCCAAAAGGGCGACCAGGCGCGTCGCGGCGGTGATCATGACACCGCCCCGCAGGCCGCCACCGTCTTGAGGTCTTCGTAAAAGGACGGGTAGGAAATTTCCACACAGCCACTTCCTTCAACGGTGACGGGTCCATCGGCCACCAGCGCGGCGATACTGAGGGCCATGGCAATCCTGTGGTCGCCGCAGCCGTCCACGGTTCCCCCGTGGAGCCGGACAGGCCCCTCGATCTCCCAGCCGTCATCAAGCTCCATGATTTTCGCCCCGAGCCTCTTGAGCCCTTCCGTCATGGCGCGGATCCGGTCGGTCTCCTTGAAGCGGAGCTCCCTCGCCCCGCTGATCCTGGAAATCCCCTTCGCCTGGGTCGCCGCCACGGCGAGCACCGGCAGTTCATCCACCATGGCCGGAATATCCTTTTCACCGATGGCTATTGGTCCGAGGGGTGCGCCCCGCACCTTCAGGTCCGCCTGTTTTTCGCCCCCGGAAAGGCTTTCGGGACCCCACTCGAGGTTCGCCCCCATTTTCTGCAGATGATTCAACAGTCCCGTTCGCGTGGGGTTCGCCCCGATACCCTCAAGGACAAGTTCCGAGCCTTCCGCGACGGTCGCCGCAACGATCCAGAAGGCGGCCGACGAGAAATCGCCGGGGATTCTCCAGGACCCGCCCGGGAGGTCGCTGCAGGGGTACACCGTAACCGCCCCGTCTTCACACCTCACAGGCACGCCCAGGTGGTTCAGCATGATCTCCGTATGGTCCCGTGTCTGCAGGGGTTCCACGACGGTAACGCTCCCCTGGGCGTTGAGCCCGGCCAGGATAAGGGCTGTCTTCACCTGGGCGCTGGCCACGGTGAGAGTGAATGTTCCTCCCGCAAGACGGGTCCCCCGAATGGACAAGGGAAGGCACGAGCCTCCGTCGGGGCCGTCGATGCGGGCACCCATGGTCCTGAGGGGGGAAACGACCCGGGCCATGGGGCGCTTCCGCAGGCTTTCGTCACCGGTGATTACCGAGAAAAGGCCCGGCATGCCGGCGAGGAAACCGCACAAGAGGCGTGCCGTCGTGCCCGAGTTCCCGGCGTCGAGGATGCCCCCCGTTTCGCCGGTCTTGCCTCCCTTGTTCACCCTCACATGGTGACCCTCTTGCAAGACGCCGCACCCGACCTGGCCCAGACACCGCAAGGTGGACGCGCAATCGGCGCCGGTGGAGTAATTCGAAACGCTGATCCCCTCCGACGACAGGGCCCCCAGAAAAGCCGCGCGGTGCGAGATGGACTTGTCGCCGGGTGGGGTGATCTTCCCCCTCAAGGCTCCTGCGGGTTTCACCTGAATGCTTTTCACGAAAGATCACCTCCTGAATCCTTCCGTCCTTCAAGAACGGACTTCCTCGAGGTGGCCGCCCTTTCCGACATGGCGGCAATCTCCCCTTTCGAGGAAGCCGCCATGACTTCCAGCAGTGATGCCGTCCTGCGGAGGAGGGGGGCGATAACGTCGCCGTTTTGCTCCCACATCTCGGCCACAAGCCAGGACGGTCCCTGGGCCACCCGCGAGGTATCCCTGAACCCCCCTGCAGCCAGTTCATGAAGGCCCGGGAGATCTTTTTGGCATTCCCCGGCTGCAAGAGACAGGGCCATGGCGACGAAAACGGGAAGGTGGCTGATGCAGGCAACGGTCTTGTCATGGGTTTGGGGATCCATTTCCACCGTTTTCGCGCATTTCAGGGCGGCCGCAAGCTCGCCGGCGGTGTCTTTGGTTTCCCGGGAGGTTTCCGGTACAGTGACCAGGGCCGTCACACAGCCTTCGAAAAGACTCCCATCGGCGTTTTCGATCCCGCCCTGCTCCCTGCCCGCCATGGGGTGAAAGCCGAGGTAACGGTCCCGCCAATCCCGTGCAAGCGCCTTCGCGACAACGCGTTTGGCGCTTCCCGTGTCGAAGAAGGCCAGGACTTTTCCGCCCGAGGCGCTGAAGGCCCTTCTGCCCACATCCACGATGGCCCCCGGCGGCACGGCCGCCACGAAGACATCCACCCTGGAAGCCAGGTCCTCGAGACTGTCCGAAGCCTCATGCAAAAAGCCCTTCTGGACGGCCCTGTTTGTGACTTCGGGGTCCCGGTCCCAGCCCCTGACGGATCGGCACCGACCGCCGGGTGCCAGGGCCGCAGCGATGGAACCGCCGATCAGGCCCACTCCGGCGATGCCTACATCGCAATTTTCAAGGCGCATTTCCTGCGTTCCTCGTCGGTGCTCAACATCTGCGTCAGGCTCGAAATGGATTGCATGAGATCGTCAAAGGCTGCAATGTCCAGCGTCTGGAACCCGTCGGAAAGGGCCGTTTCGGGATCCCGATGGACCTCGACGATCAGCCCGTCGGCGCCTGCGGCGAGAGCAGCCAGGCTCATGGGGCGGATGAGCTCCCTGCGTCCCGTTCCGTGGCTTGGATCCACGATCACGGGAAGATGGCTCAGCGACTTGACCAGGGGGACAACGCTCAGGTCCAGGGTGTTCCTGGTGCTCTTGTCGAAGCTCCGGATCCCCCGTTCACAAAGGATCACCCTGGAGTTGCCGCCCGCAAGGATGTACTCCGCGGCCTGGAGCCATTCATCGACGGTCGCCATGAGGCCCCTTTTGAGGAGGACGGGCTTGTCGGCCCGGCCCACGGCCTTCAGGAGGCTGAAATTCATCATGTTGCGGGAGCCGATCTGGAAAATGTCCACGTGGGGCTCCAGCCACTCGAGGTCCTCGGTGGACATGATCTCCGTCACGATTGGGAGCCCCGTCGCCTCCCTGGCCTCCACCATGAGGGCGATGCCCTCGTTCCCGAGGCCCTGGAAGGAGTACGGGTTCGTCCTCGGCTTGAAGGCTCCGCCCCGGAGGACCTTTGCCCCCGCCGCCTTGACGCCCCGTGCCGTTTCCAGGATCTGGGACCGGCTTTCCACCGCGCAGGGCCCGGCCATGACGACCATGTTCCCTCCACCGATGGCAAGACCGGGGGCGATGTCCACAACGCCTTCATGCGGGGAGGTTTCGCGGCTCGCCAGCGGGAAGGGGTGCTTCGTCACCGCCAGGCCCTCCACACCCGGGAGTCCCGCCAGGATCTCCTGTTCCTCCCCGTTGCCGGCCGTCACGATTCTCGGGGCCTTCCTGCCGCCCACCACTTTCGTTTCCCGTCCTCTCCGCTCAAGAAGATCGCACACTCTCGCCACATCAAGGCTGCTGCACTGCTTCTCCATCTGAATGACCAACATCTCGCTCAACCTCCCGGGAATGAAAGAATATAAAAAAAGCCGGAACTGGATGTGGAATCCGGTTCCGGCTGGTATGTTCCTGTTTTGCTTTCCCGACTCTTTATCTGGCTTTTTCTATTCGCCTATACCTCACCTGAGGAGGATAGAGTCCGGGGAGCCGATAGCGGATTCCCATGCATGAAATGACCACTGGCGTAAAAATAACGCCACTGGCCGCCGCTAAAATAAAAATAGAACCCGCCGTTTGTGATCATGTTCCTGGTCTTTGCGCGGCTTGCCGCCATCGGTTTTTCCCCCTTTCCCCTCGGATGACTTGCGTGTATTGTCGATTCATTCTAGTAACATTTCGGGATTTGTCAACACCGAATATGAAATTGCCACAAGCGGGACTTTCGGCTACGCTCTTGTACACTCCACCGGGGCACGCTTGACAAGGGGGCCAGGAGAATGAATCCAAACGACGAACTTGAACGAAAAAAGCTGAGAGCGCAGATAGACGAGACTGACGAAACAATCGTCAGGGCCCTCTTGAAGCGGCGCGACATCGCCCGCCGGATCGGCTCGACGAAAACCGGCGGCGCCGTTTTCGACCCCTCCCGGGAGCGGGAAATCCTGGACAAACTCGTCGCCGAACACCCAAATCTCGACGCCCCGTCCCTGGAGGCCGTCTACAGGGAGATCATCTCCCTGTGCCGGGCCGCCCAGAAACGGCTTCTGGTCGCATCCCTCGGCCCGGCGGGGTCCTACTCGCACCAGGCCGCCCTGGAGGCCCTGGGGGAAAACATCGACATCGCCTTTTTCGAATCGCCCGGGGACGTCATTCAGGCAGTAGATCGGAAGGAAACTGACCTCGGCGTCATCCCCGTCGAAAACACCATCGAGGGCGTGGTTTACGCCTCCCTCGACGCTCTCGCCGCGGCTGGTCCGGACCTGGCCATCGCCATGGAGGTCATCATGCCCGTCAGGCACGTCCTGGCAGGCAAAAAGGGGAATCTCGAGGACATCACCGAGATCCGCTCCCATCCCCAGGCGCTGGCGCAGTGCCGGATCTGGCTTTCAACGCACCTCCCGAAGGCGTCGAGGAAACCGGCCTCGAGCACCAGCGCGGCGGCCCTGGAAGCGGCGGAATTCGACGGCGTCGCCGCCGTCTGCAGCGAGGCCGCCGCCGAAAAGGCGGGGCTGGAAATCCTCGCCCGCAACATCCAGGACCACTCCCACAACACCACCCGCTTCTGGATCGTGGGCAACCGCAGCGGGATGACCCCCCCGAAGACGGGCAAGATTTCGGTGCTTTTCACCGTGGCCCACAAGCCGGGCTCCCTCTTTCACGCCCTCGAACCCCTCAGGGACAGCGGGGCGAACCTCATGTTCATCCAGTCACGGCCCCTTGTGGCCAACCCCTTCGAATACCTTTTCTTCGTCGACATGGAGGCCCCACCGGGCAACGACAAGGTGATCCCAGCCCTGGACGTCATGGCCTCACGCTGCTTCAGCTTCCGGATCCTGGGCGTCTACCCCTCCCGGGTGTGCCGCTAGTTTCGACGGGCGGCGGCACCGCTTTGGTCTATGGCCTCACGGAGGCTCCTCATGAAACTTCCCGTTTCCTCCTCCAGGCGCTTTTGGTCCGAACCGAACCTTTCAATAATCCTCACCAGCGCGCTCCCGACGACGACGCCGTCGGCATGCCTTGCTGCGGCGGCCGCCTTTTCGGGCCCGTCGATGCCGAAACCCACGGCGAGGGGGACGTTGACACGTTTTTTCACAGTTTCCATGTACTTCCCCAGATGTTCCACCGGGCCGCGGGCGTCGCCGGTGATCCCGTAAAGGGAGACGCAATACACGAACCCCGAAGCCTGCCGTCCCAGGGCCTCGAGGCGGGCAGGGGCCGTGTTGGGCGCCACCATGAACACCCCCTGCACGCCCTTTGACCCGAGCATCCTGTAAAAATCCGGATCTTCGTCGAAGGGCAGGTCCGGGATGATGACCCCCGCCACGCCCGCTTCCGCCGCCTCCGAGGCGAACCGCTCCGGCCCGTACCTGAGGACGGGGTTGAAATACCCCATCAAAACGAGGGGAACGTCGACTTTTCCGCTGACTCGGCGGACCACCTCCAGCACCTTCCCGAGGGTCGCCCCCCTTTCAAGGGCCCTGGCCGACGACGCCTGGATCACGGGGCCGTCTGCCTGGGGGTCCGAAAAAGGCACACCGATCTCGACGATGTCGGCCCCCGATGAGGCAAGCACCTGCACGAGTTGTCCGGTAACCTCCATCGAGGGGTCCCCGGCGGTGATGTAGGGAATGAGGGCCTTCCCGCCTGAAAAAGCCGCCTGCAACCGGTCTGTCATCTTGCGTCAACTCCTTCCATGAGATAGGGCTGCACGGAATGCATGTCCTTGTCGCCGCGGCCCGACAGGCAGACGACGACGATGCTTCCCTCCGGAAGATCCCCCGCCCGGCGGGAAAGCTCGGCCACGGCGTGGGCGCTTTCAAGGGCCGGGATGATACCCTCCCGCCTGGATAGGAGCTTGAAGGCTTCCAGGGCCTGGGCATCGGTCACAGAGGTGTACTCCACCCTGCCCGAGTCCTTGAGAAAACTGTGCTCCGGCCCCACTCCCGGGTAATCCAGCCCGGCCGAGATGGAATAGGCGATCTGGACCTGGCCGTTTTCGTCCTGGAGAAGGTAGGACCGGCTCCCGTGCAGCACCCCCACGTCGCCGGCGGTCAGCGTCGCCGCGTGCTCGCCAGTTTCGACGCCCCGCCCCGCCGCCTCCACGCCGACCATGCGGACCGCCCGGTCCCCCACGAAGGGGTGAAACATGCCGATGGCGTTGCTCCCGCCACCCACGCAGGCGACGAGGAGGTCCGGAAGCCGCCCCTCCTGTTCGAGAACCTGGCTGCGGGTTTCATCGCCGATGACCCGCTGGAAATCCCTGACGATCGTCGGGTAGGGGTGAGGGCCGACGGCCGAGCCGATGATGTAATAGGTGTCTTCCACGTTGGTCACCCAGTCGCGGATGGCCTCGTTGGTGGCATCCTTCAGGGTCCGGCTCCCCGACGTCACGGGGACCACCTCTGCGCCCAGAAGCCTCATCCTGTCCACGTTCAGGGCCTGGCGCTCCATATCCTCGGTGCCCATGTACACGTGGCACTCAAGGCCGAACCTTGCGGCGGCCGTGGCCGCGGCCACACCGTGCTGCCCGGCGCCTGTCTCGGCGATGATACGCCTTTTCCCCAGCCTGACCGCCAGAAGGGCCTGCCCGATGGCGTTGTTGATCTTGTGGGCGCCCGTGTGGTTCAGGTCCTCCCGTTTCAGGTAGACCTTCACGCCACCAAAGGTTTCCGAAAGTCTTTCGGCCAGGTAGAGCGGCGTCGGCCGCCCGCAATACCGTGACAGGAGGCCGGACAGCTCTTCCTGAAAGGACGGGTCCATGCGCAGGTTGTCATACTCCTCCTCGAGCCGCTCCAGTGCCGGAAACAGCGTTTCGGGGACGAAGCGCCCCCCGAAAGCGCCGAAATATCCTCTTTTTTTCATCTCGTCTCACTCTCCAGTCTTTCCATCTCGTACTGCCTGATCCTCATGAAGGCAAGCTTCATCCGCTTATGGTCCTTGAGCCCCGGAGCCGTCTCGATGCCGCTGTTCAGGTCCACCGCGGCCGCTTCGGTCCGGCCCAGGGCCTCGGGCAGGTTTTCAGGCCCCAGCCCGCCTGCGAGGATGAAGGGCCTCCCGAAATCCTTCCCCTCGAGGAGGGACCAGTCGAAACTTCTCCCTGTCCCGCCCCGGCCCGCCCCCCCGGCGTCGAACAGGAGCCAGTCCGCGCAGGTGTACCCGGCGATATTTTCGGGGAGACCGTCCCCGAGGCCGAAGGCCTTGATGGTCCTCAGGGGAAGTCCCCGGAGCAGTCCCGGCGGCTCGATGCCGTGAAACTGAATCGCCTGAAAAAATCGGCTCTCGATAACTTCCTCCAGCTCCGCTTCCGTCGGGTCCACCACCACCGCCACGGTGGTGACAAAGGGCGGGAGTCCTTCCGCCAGCCGCCCGGCCTCCTCGATGGAAACCCGCCGGCGGCTCGGTGCCAGGATGAACCCCAAGGCATCGGCCCCCAGGCGGGCGGCCTCGGCCACATCACTCTTTCGGGTCAGCCCACAGACTTTAATGCGCACCACGGGATGCCACCCTTTCGAGAATTTCCGCGATCCGGCCTTCCGGTTCCATCGTTTCCACCAGGTATGACCCGACGAGGATGCCGTCCACGCCGCACCGGGCCAGAAACAGGGCGTCCTCCGGGGAGGCGACGCCGCTTTCGGCCACGATGCGGCGGCGCCCCCGGGGCTCGAGGTCACGAAGGACATCCATGAGCCGTTCCGTGACGCCCAGGTCGACGGAAAAATCGCTGAGATCCCTGTTGTTGATGCCCAAAAGCTTCGCCGGCGTATCCAGGACCATGCGCAATTCCTCCTCGCTGTGGACTTCCACGAGGGCTTCCAGGCCGATGGACCCGGCGGCCCCGAGCATTTCCAGGAGGCCTTCTTTCTTCAGGACCGAGGCGATCAGAAGGACCGCGTCGGCCCCCAGGAAACGGCTTTCATACAGCTGTATGGGGTCGATGATGAAATCCTTCCTGAGAAGCGGCAGGTCCGTCTTCGCCCTGAGCTCCCCAAGGGTTCCCGCCTTCCCGTGGAAAAAGGAACCGTCCGTCACGACGGAAACGGCCCTGGCCCCGCCCCGTACGTAGGCTTTGAGCCTTTCGGCGGGTTCGAGCCCCTTTTCGATAACGCCGCGGCTCGGGGAGGCCTGCTTGATTTCGGCGATAACCGTCAGATCAGGTGACGCCAGCTCCTTTTCCAGGGCCCCCCGTCCGGCTTTCATCCCGGCGATTTCGTTTCTTTTGGCCTCAACGATCCGGTCGAGGATCATGCCGCCCCGTCCTCTCCCAAGGATGCCGCGAAGGTCAGGACGTTCTCCAGGCACGCCTTTGCCTTCCCCTCGTCGATGACCTCCGCCGCCATGGCGGCCCCCTCCCTGAAGGAACGGGCATGCCCCGTGGAGACAAAGACGGCCGCCGCATTCAGGACCACCACGTCACGCAGGGGTCCGGGCTCACCGTCCAGAAGGGCGAGCATGAGCCGCCGGTTTGTCTCGGCGTCCCCGCCGGCAAGATCCTCGTTCGCGACCCGTGCAAGCCCCGCGTCCTCGGGGGTAACGACCTCCTCGCTGATCTTGTCGTCTTTGATCATGCAGACGCTGTTCGGCCCCTCCAGGGAGAACTCGTCGATCCCCCCGCAACCGTGGACCGTCATCCCCCCCTGCACCCCGAGGGCTTTCATGACTTCCGCCATGGGCCAAAGAAGCGCCGGGGAAGAGACGCCCAGCACCTGGTAGTTCGCCCGGGCCGGGTTCGTGACGGGTCCGAGGATGTTGAAAACCGTCTTCAGACCCAGCGTTTTCCGGACGGGCGCCACGTGCCGCATGGCCCTGTGATAGGCCGGCGCGAAGAGAAAGCCGAACCCCGTCCGGTCGATGCAGGAGCTCACCGTACCGGGCTCGGCAAAAAAGGGCACGCCCAGGGCCTCCAGCACATCGGCGCTGCCGCAAAGGCTCGAGACGGCCCTGTTCCCGTGCTTCGCCACGGGCACCCCGGAACCGGCCACGACAAAGGCGGCGGCCGTGGAGATATTGAAGGTGCCCTTCCTGTCGCCCCCCGTCCCCACGACGTCCACCACGACAGGGGAATTCACCCTTACCGGCGTCGCTTTCTCCCGCATGACCGAGGCGGCTGCGGCGATCTCCAGGGGGGTTTCACCCTTCGTCCTGAGCCCAGCCAAAAAGGCGGCCATGTGGACCTCGCACACCCCGCCTTCCATGATGGCCTCCATGGTGTCTTTCATTTCCTCCGTATCCAGGTCGCGGCCCGAAAAAATCTTCTCCAAAGTCTCTTTCATTTCGCTCAGCTCCCTTCGTGAACCAGCTCTGCTCGCCTGTGGAAATTCTCCAGAATGGTCATTCCCTGTTTCGTCAGGATCGACTCGGGGTGGAATTGCACCCCGTAAACGGGCATGTCCCGGTGTTCGAGACCCATGATGGTGCCGTCCTCCGTCCAGGCCGTCACCACCAGTTCAGCGGGGACCATCGAGGGATCCGCGACCAGGGAATGGTATCGCGTGGCCTCGAAAGGGTCCGGCATGCCGGTGAAAATCCCCGTCCCGCAATGATGGACCCTGGAGACCTTCCCGTGAAAAGGGACCTTGTCCCGGATGACCCTTCCACCGAAAACCTCCGCGATGGCCTGGTGCCCGAGGCAGACGCCCAGGATGGGGACCTTCCCTGCGAAGGCCCCGATCACCGCCTTCGAGATCCCCGAATCGGCCGGGGTTCCCGGCCCCGGCGAGATGACGATGCAACCCGGGTCGATCCGGGCGGTCTCCTCCAAAGACAGCCTGTCGTTGCGGTATGTCACCACCTCGTCAAGCTCTGAAAGGTACTGGACCAGGTTGTAGGTGAAAGAATCATAGTTGTCGATCACGAGAATCATGACGTCGCCCCCCTTCCTCCGGAAGCGTCTTCCAGGGCGTTCAAAAGAGCCCTGGCCTTGCTTTTTGTCTCCTCGTACTCCGTCTCGGGCACCGAATCATAGACGATGCCCGCACCGGCCTGGACATGGACGTATCCCTGTTCGTGGAGGAAGGTCCGGATGGTGATGCAGGTGTCCATGTCACCACCGAAACCGATGTACCCCACGGCCCCCGCGTAGGGTCCGCGGGGCGACGGTTCCAGGTCCTCGATGATCTCCATGGCGCGGATCTTGGGTGCCCCGGAGACGGTCCCCGCAGGGAAGGCCGCCCGGAGGATCTCCAGGGGACCGCACCCGTCCCGGCGCTCGCCTTCCACGTTGGACACGATGTGCATGACCTGGGAATACCGCTCCGTTTCCATGAGCTCCGTCACTTCGATGGTTTTCGTCCGGCAGACCTTACCCAGGTCGTTTCTCGCCAGGTCCACGAGCATCACGTGTTCGGCCCGCTCCTTTTCGTCGGCCAGAAGCTCCCTCTCCAGATCCCGGTCCTCCGCCGGGGTTTTCCCCCGCCGGCGCGTGCCCGCAAGGGGCCTCGTGGTCACCCGGCTTCCCGAAAGCCTCACCAGCACCTCCGGTGACGACCCGATAAGCCGGAAATCGCCCAGGTCCAGGAAAAACATGTAGGGCGACGGATTGATCCGCTTCAACGCACGATAGATTTCGAGGGGTTTCAGGTCTGTCGTTGCGGAAAAGCGCTGGGAAAGAACCACCTGGCAGACATCCCCCGCCCGGATATGCTCCTTGCCCCGGCGGACCATGGAAAGGAAACGCTCTTTGGGAATCGCTGCCTCCACGGCGCCGCAGGATCCGCGCCGTTCTTCGAACGGGGCCCTTCCTCCCGGTTCCGGCAGGTTTGCGGCATCTTCGTCGAGGAGACGGCATGCCTCCTTGTACAACGACAGCCGAACCTTCCTGTCCGCGCCCCCGGGGATCCTGACGTTCCGGACCAGGCAGATCTCATCTTCGAGGTGATCCACCGCGCACACGGCGGAAAACCCCATCATCAGGGCATCCGGGAAGGGGCTTTCCCGGAGGGACCGGGACGGATCCCCGTGGAAAAGGTCCTCCCAGTGACCGACCATCCCGTATCCGAAAAACCCCGCAACGCCACCCGAAAAAGGCGGCAGGCTCCCGTAGAGGGGACACCCGCCCGTTTCCGTGTATTCCCCGAGGCGGCGGTTGAAATCCTCCGCCGTGCCTCTCTCAAGGACCGTTCCCTTGCCGTCGGTTTCCTCGAACCCGTCTGCGGCGACCCTGAAACAGCGTTCCGGTTCCGTGGCGATGAAAGAATACCTGCCGCCGCTTCCGCCCATCTCGCCGCTTTCCAGGAAAACCGAAGGCCGGCCGGCCCTGCGGGCCGCCATATAAACATCCAGGGCCTTCCTGTTTTCGAGGGCAAGCCTTTGAACCAGCGGGACCACGGAAAACCTTTCGCTGTATTCCAGGAAATCCCAACCCGAAAGGAACCCCTCTTTTTTTGCCGTCTCAGCTCTGCTTTTCATTGCGCGCCCCCTCGTCTCGCCCCGTCTCAAGGGTTTTTCCCCTTCAAAATCCTTCAAAGGCCTAAAAAATAACGGGGAAAGGCCTTTTGGGGCCCTTCCCCGTCTGAAACTCCGCCGGTTGCTTACGGAAAAACAAAAAGGGCCCTGAAGTGAATCCCGTCCGGGATCCGCCTCCAAGGCCCTGAATTTTTTCGGTTCTTACCTGTGTCCGGGCTCTCGGGGGCAGATCATGAAGGTCTGCCACCACCAGCCGCGGAAATTCCCTCTGCTCATCGGGCTCATCTCGTTCATCCTGAAGCTGTCCTCCCCTTTCGAGTTGATGGAATTCTATCCGGCCTTCGGCCTCCTGTCAAGACCGATTTGACTTTTGCCCTTACCGCCGCTGCATCTGGCCGATGAGGATCCCGTCGATGTCGGTCATGCCCTTGATATTGAGCTCGGCGGCGTTTTCCACCGTCTTTTCGATGGTCTCGTCGACAATGCCCTGGGGCGGCTGGAGCCCTCCGCGCAGGGCAAGCATGGCAGCAAAGAAGGCTTCCGCGGCCCCAGTGCCCACCTTGAGGGCACAGGTTTCCTTGGCGCCGTCGCAGATCATGCCAACCAGGTCGGCCATGACGATGGCAACGGCCTTCTCGGCGGCCTCAAGGCTGCCGCTTTGCAAAAAGGCGATCCCCGCCGCGGCTCCCGCCCCGGCGGCCACGCTGCAGCCGCAGACGGGACTCAAGCGCCCCATTCGGCTTTTGATGAAGGATGTGGTCAGGTGGCTCAGGGCGATGGCCCTGGCGATCTCCTCCCGGCTTCTGCCGTCATGCTCGCCCACGACGTAAACGGGGAGGATCGCCGTGATCCCGTGATTCCCGCTTCCCGCACTGCTCATGACAGCCAGAGGGGCGCCGCCCATCCTGGCGTCCGACGCCGCGGCACACCAGGCCTTGACCTTCGCCGGGAGTCCCGCGTCGGTGTCCCAGCTCTCACCGGCCAGTTCCCGGATCATGGACCCGAAACCCAGGCCCACGTCATTTTGAAAGCCGTACTCCGCCACGGTCACGTTCATGCGGGCGCCGTCCATTATGTACTCCACATCATCGGCGTCCATCTCGTCGAGAACGGACACCGTCTGGCGCCAGGACAGGGTCTCAAGCTGCCGGGAGACGGGGATGCCCCGGGTTTTCGAGTTCCCGCAAGATGCTGAGGGGCCGGCGGACTCGACGACCGCGCCGTCTTTTTCCACCTGGACGATCCCCGTGTGGGACCCCTCGATGACGCAGGCCGCCCGTTCGCCCGAAGTCGAAACCACTTCCGACCTTATGAAGACACCGTTTCTTTGGAGGACCGGCACGATCCGGACCTTCCCTTCCTCGACCATGGCCATGGCCTTTTTGACATGATCCGGCCGGCAGGGTTTCAGCACCTCGAGCCCCAGCGACGACTCCCCGCAGAGGGCGCCCAGCGCCGCAGCAACGGCGTTTCCCTTGAGACCGTCCGTCCCGGGGATTCCCACGTACATGCCGTTTTTGTAGATGCTCGAACTCACCGTTGCCTCGACTGACGCAACATCCCTGTCAGCCAGTTCCTCACACGCCCGGGCGACGCTCAAGGCGACCGCTCCGGGCTCGGTACAGCCCAAGGCCGGCTTGACTTCCTCCTTCAGGAACTCCTTCAGCGCGAACAACATACCCCACCCTTTCCTGTCATGAATAATCGTAAAAACGTCATCAGCGAGACATTTCACTTCGAATCCTTGAAATATAAGCCAGTGTCTTTTCGTTTAAAGGATAACGTATCACACAACCTGGAGTCAGAACGTGTCCAAGACCACCTGATTGCGCCACGGAATTCCCTATTTGCTCCCTGATGGCCTGAAATTCACACTTCGTTATCGAATGCCTGTTGATCCCCCCGACAACACACTTACAAGAGACCTTCCTGGCCTGGGAAATCTCCGGGGGCGTCTCCCAAACATGCCAGTTCAAGGCGTGAACAGGATACTTCGCCAACATCTCAAACATAATGTCATCGCCATGGATATGGAGAATATTGAACCAGCCTTCAGCCGCCCCCTCGAGCGCTTCAAGGTCATAGGTCATGCCAAATTCCCGATATTCCTCCTCTTTCAACTCTTCGTATGTTGCCATCTGCGTGGCAAAAAATACGCCCGAGGCGCCTCTTTCGATAGCCTGTCGGGAGAGTTCGGCAACAGTATGTGCTATGTTTGAGAGGGCTGTCTTCAGTTTCGGACTTCCACCTTTTCGTATCAAGCTGCTGACCTTCCCTCTGGAAAGCTTGGCGGCTATGGTCAGGGGACTAAAAACAGTAAAGATGATCGGCACTTCCTCACCCAACTGATCCTTTAGAAGGCTCAGACTCTTGAGCTCCCTGCCAAGAGATCCTTTTTGGACGTCGAGAAGTTCGATCCTGTCCCAGCTTTCCTCGTCTTCAATGGGGGTCGAAAGCAATTTCGCTACTCCACCGGACGCTATTTCTGAATAATCGACTTCACAACCATAATCTTCAATGGCATACATCCCATTTGACATGACTTTCAAAAAATCGACATCATATTTTCGGTAAAAGGCCGCCGTTGTTTCAGCAAGTTGTTCAGCATTCAGGTCAACTCCCGGGAAATGTGTCCAAAACGCGTAGGGGAGAATATCTACCTCGGCCCCCGCCAAGGCGGCACGTATCCTTTCGTTCTTCGTCATGGTTTCACCTCATTTTGCAAAAAGCGTGGCATCCGGCAAAAAAGAAAGGTGTTTTCCTCTCAAGCTTACAGAAATCCCGTCTTTCTGATTCGGCCTTCAGGCGCTTTCGCCTGTCTTTTTCCGCCTCATGTAGTCTTTCACCAACGGTCCGAAGAGAGACAGGAGAATCAGGGCAAAGAAAAAAAGTGAAAGAGGGCGCTGGAGAAGGGGCAGGAGTTGACCGCCCGAGAGCATCAGTGCCCGGCGCAACTCTGACTCCACCATTGGTCCCAAAATGATGCCCAAGACCATAGAAGCAAGGGAGAAACCCTGCTTCTTCAGGAAGTAGCCAACGAATCCGAAGACCAACATGAGAACCACGTCAAAAGGATTATTCCGGATCGCGTAGGACCCTACGACACAAAGGGACATAATAATGGGGGCAAGGACAGTTGTCGGGAAGACCGCCACCCTGGCTATCCGCTTGGCAGCCAAGGAACCGATTAAGAACATCATCGTGTTGGCGACAAAAAGGCCGAACAAAAGTGAATATCCTACATCAGCATGTTTCGTGAAGAGAGTCAGACCCGGTTTCAATCCGTGGATAAGCAACCCACCGAGGAATATGGCGGAAACGGCGTTTCCAGGAATCCCCAGCGTCAACAGCGGTACCAGGGAACCGCCGGTCACACCGTTGTTGGCGGCCTCCGAGGCAGCCACGCCTTCCAAGGACCCCTTCCCGAAAAGTTCAGGTTTTCTTGCAAACCGTTTTGCCTCGTTATAAGAAAGGGCAGCAGCAATGCTCATTCCCGCACCCGGTACAATCCCCACCAATGTCCCGATAATCCCTGAGCGGGTCAGGTTCGTCCAGAGGTTTTTCACATCTGAAAGCCGTATCCAGGTGCTTTCCTTCGCCATTGTCGCATTATATTGGATCGTCGTACGTTTCTGTTCGGCAAGCACGAATACCTGTGACGCCGAATAAAGGCCTATTACACACGGAACGATGGGGATTCCTTCAAAAAGCGACATCACCCCGTAGGTATACCGGTAGGCTCCTGTCAGGTTATCAATTCCCACCGTTGCCAACAGAATCCCCAGGACTCCGGACATCAGCCCTTTTATCATGGAACCTTTCGAAAGGCCAACTATGATTGTCAGGCCGAAAACGGCAAGGAAAAATATTTCGGAAGGTCCGAATTTCAACACAAGTCTCGATAACGGAGGGGCTATCAACAACAGAGCGGTTGCGCTTATTAGCCCCCCTATATAGGAGGCGAAGGTCGCCATGGCCAGGGCTTTCCCACCGTGTCCCTGTTTTGTCAGTTCATAACCGTCTATGGCTGTAATGATCGCTGCCGGAGTGCCTGGAGTTTGAATCAGAATCGCTGAAATCGACCCACCATAGGTGGAAGCACAATAAATAGCCGCCAGAAAGATAAGTCCCGTTTCTGGAGACATGTTGAAGGTGAAAGGAATGAAGAGTGCGACACCCATGGTCGATGTAAAGCCAGGCAAAGCCCCGATAACGATTCCAAGGGTGGTTCCCAAAAAAGCAAACAGGAGGTTGTGAGGTGAAAAGACATTCCCCAAAGCAAAAAGGATCGCGTTTTCCATTTTCCATTCCTCCCGTTCTTATCCCGAAAAGTCGCCGAGAATTCCCGTCGGAAGAGGCACGCCCAAAGCAAGCCTGAAACCTGCGTACACGATGATAACCACTGTGAGAGCTATAATGACGGCCATGAAACGTCGTTTATAACCCAGCGCCAAGAAAAGGCCCACCAAAAAAACCACCGTCGTCAACAGGTATCCCGTCACCTGGATCATAGCCACATAGGCCACGGATGCTGCGGCGGTCACGAAAAACTTTCGGGGTACCGTCTCTTCCCGTTTTTTTTCTTCTTTCGTCTTACTCAAAATTCCTTTAATGATATACAGCGTTGTCAACCCGGCAAGGACCCAAGCCACAGCCCGGGGAAAAGCGGCCGAAGCTTCCGGCAGAGCTGTTGATTCCACGATAAAAAAAACGGCAATGCAATACATCGAAAGACAGGAAATAATATCTGCCGTGTTTAATGTTCCCAGCTTCAATTTCATCACTCCCGGCAAAATTCACAATTTCCCTTCTAGATGCAGGGGGAGCGGAAAGCCACTCCCCCAAGACTCTTTCGAGGACCCTACCAAGGTGATTTTTCCCATTCCGTTCGGAGATCTTTGTCCATTTCTTCAAGGAACTCCTTGTACTCTTCGGACCCCATGAACTCCAACGGCAGTTGCATGTCGGCGGCCTTGGCCTGGAATTCTGGATCGTCCATGACCTTCTGGAGGGCTTCCTCAATGGCTTTCGCCGCTTCCTCAGGCATGCCCGCGGGACCGGCAACACCACGCAAGGAGACCTGGATCAGCTCATAGCCCATTTCCTTATAGGTGGGGACTTCCGGCATCATCGCTGAGCGCTTCGGCGAACCAGCACCAAGCACTTTAAGATTCCCTTCCTGCACGTGATTGTATGCTTCGGAAACATTCATGCATACGGCATCTATGTGGCCTCCCATCAAGGCAACCACGCTGGGCGCCGAGCCCTCGAAGGGGATCTTGTTAAACTCAAAACCTTCCATCGCTTCGAGTTGCCTGAGAAACTTTGCTTCTCCCGTCCCAGGCCCCGAGTAACCGATCGAAATGGCCTTCGGTTTAGCCTTTGCAGCTTTAATAAGTTCATCGAAGCTGTTGAACTTTCCGCCCGGCTTGACAGCAACACATCCCGGGTCCATTACGATGTTGGCAATGGGTTTGAAATCCGCCAAGGTATATTTACAACCTTCACGTTGAATTGGATGCATCAGAAGCGTGGGAGGGTTGATCATGCCGATTGTGTAACCGTCAGGTTTGGCCGTTGCTATGGCAGTAAATCCAATTTCTCCGGAAGCACCTGGTTTGTTTATAATGGCGAATTTTTCCGGAAAATACTTCTCCGCAAACTTGAAGACTATTCGTGCCGCTGTATCGGTTCCTCCGCCAGGGGAGAAGGCCACAATTACCTCAACCGGTTTTTCCGGATAAGCCGCAAGAGCTGCCCCCCCAAAGGCAAACACGAAAACACCCACCAAAACCACCAGAAACGCCAGCTTCCTCATATGATGCATATTCACACACCTCCATCTTTGATTTGGATTCGTGTCTTTCCCGTTCCCGCTTTTATCATGAATCCTCATGTTCTTTCACTCTCCTTTCTCTTTCAAGAACTGACCTCTTTCGAGCTTGCTCGTTCTTCTTTTGCTCCTTCTTTTGCTCCTTCTTTTGCTCCTTCTTTTGCTCCTTCTTTTTGTTTTTCAAGGTGAAAGATCAACAGGTTTCTAGCCTGTCCGATATGTTCTTCCATGAGCGTTACCAGTCTTGTCTCATCCTTTTCCTTCAGGGCGGAAAGTATTTGACGGTGATCACGCTCGGAAAGCTTGTTTTCTCCGGCAAGTGTGGTGTAAAGACGGATATAATGCTGAACTGATCTATGAAGCTCGTTTATGAAACGAAGCAGCCTTTCCTTTCGCGGTAATCCATAAATAAACATGTGGAAACGCCAGTTCAGATCCGACTTTTCATGTGGATCGGAGCACTCCTCTGCTTGTGAAATCAACTCTTCGGCACGGGATATCGCTTCATCGTCAACCAGAGGTAACGCGTCACGCATGGCCTGAACTTCAAGAAGGAGCCTGAGCTCATAGATCTCGAGCACATCTTCTTTTGATATCTGTGAGACAAAGACTCCGCGATAAGGTATACGCTGAAGAAGACCCTCTGACTCAAGAGTCTTGAACGCTTCTCGAACAGGTATTGTGCTCACGTCAAGCGACCGGGCGATAACATCCTGCCTCAATTGCTCGCCGCTTTTAAAAATTCCCCGGATGATGGCTTCCCTGAGAGCATCAGAAACAAAAGCCGAAGTGGATGTCCATTTGGTCCTCGTTGTTTCCGCCAACTCACGAAGTGTCACATTGTCTCCCCCATTTTTCGATATTATATATTATATATTCCCTACCATACTATACAATTTGTCCCATTCGTCAACTCTCCCGAAACCGAAATATTTTTGTTGATGTAACATATATGGAAAGAACTGCCCAACGAGAACTCAAGGAGGGAAGGATCATGAAAAGGTCAATCCTGTTGTTGGCAGCTGTTGTTGCGGTGGTGGCGCTCTCGGCAGGCCTGGCGGCCGCCGCACCCCTGACGGTGAAACTCGCCTACAATGGACCTCCCGACGCCGAAAGCAACGCCGTCCACGCCTTTGCGGTGAACTTCGCCAAATTCGTCGAGGAGGGCACCGACGGCGCAATCACCTTGGAATTTTTCCCGGACAGCCAGCTGGGGACGGAGGAGGAGCGCATGGAACTCCTCATGAAAAGCGGCCTGAACCAGCCCATCATCAACATCGCGTCCTTTGCCGGCGTGGCCCCCGTCTTCCCCGAAATCTACGCCTCGGCGGTACCCTTTATGTTCGACAGCTATGAGGCGGCCCATTTCTTCTTTGACGAAAGCCGGTACTGGAAGCGCGCCCAGGAAACCTTCCGGGAGAAAACCGGCGCCGTGTTGCTGGAAGCCGTCGAGGAAGGAGGTTTCCTGGCTTTTACCAACTCCAAGCGGCCCATCCACAGCCCCGAGGATTTCAAGGGCCTTCGCTTCCGGGCCATGGACGAGGGGCAGATCGCCATCTACGAGGCCTTTGGCGCGAGCGGAACACCCATCCCCTGGACGGAGCTCTACATGGCGCTCAAGACGGGCGTCGTCGACGGCCAGATGAACCCCGCCATGTACATCATCATCGGGAGCCTCTACGAGGTCCAGGACTACATGACCCTGGCCAACATCCAGTACTCCGACCAGTTCCTGGTAGTAAACGGCGACCTCTTCGACTCCCTCACGCAAGAGCAGCAGGAAGTCGTTGTCGATGCGGCCAAGCGCGCCAACGTCATCAGCCGACAGGAGGTTGAGGCAGCAGACGCCGAACAGATCGAGTTCCTCAAGGAACAGGGCATGGAAGTCTACGCCCCCACCGAGGAAGAGATGAACCAGTTCCGCGACCAGGGTCAGTCAGCCTACATCGAATGGGTCAAGAGCAAGGTCGGCGACGAGTGGCTCAACGTGGCCCTGGAATGCGCCGCCAACGCCAACAAGAAGGCCGCGGCCCAGTAAGGCTTTCGTGAACCCATGGACGTCCGCAAAGCGGCTGATCGCCTTGAAACCCTGACGGCCGTTGCGGCCTGTTCCCTTCTGGCCGTCAACATCGCCGACATTTTGCTGGGCGTCTTTGCGCGCTACCTCCTCAGAAGTTCCCTTGCCTGGACCGAGGAGGTGGCGCGTTATACCCTGGTGTGGTTCGTCATGATCGGGGCATCCTGCGCATTCCGCCACGGAGACCACATGGCCATCGACTTTCTCGTGCCCCGGTTCCCGCCTTTTCTCAGGCGCCTTTCAGGCGTGCTGCGCTTTGCCCTCGCCCTTTTCGTCCTGTCCTTTCTCGTTTTTTACGGCGCAAAAAACGTCTCGGGCCTCTGGGAGATGCGGACCATGGCACTGGGCATCCCCAAGGCAATCGTTCTCATGGCCGTCCCTGCGGGGATGGGGCTCCTCCTGGCGCAACACCTGCTGTGGATCCTCTACCGGGAAAGGGAGGACTGACCAATGGCCGCCCTTTGGCTGCTTTTTTTGTTCTTCGCCCTCATGCTCATCGGCTCGCCCCTGTACGTGTCACTGCTTTTTACAGGAATCGTCGGCATTTTCACCACGGGGGGTGTCGAGCTCCTCAGGGTGGTGCCCCAGCAGTTTTTCGGCGGTATGGACGTTTTCAGTCTCATGGCCATCCCCTTTTTCATCATGACGGGCATCATGATGAACAAAAGCGGCCTTACCGACAGGCTTATCGATCTGAGCCGCCTCCTGGTGGGGTCCGTCCGGGGCGGCCTGGGCTACGTCAACGTGGTGAGCGGCATCATCCTGGCCGGCGTCAACGGGTCGGCCGCCGCCGACGCCTCTGCCCTCTCCTCGATCTTGATCCCCGCCATGGTCAAGGAGGGCTTCCCCCGCCCCTATGCTGCAGGGCTCACGGCGGGCAGTTCCCTGATCGGCCCTATCATCCCGCCGAGCATCTTCATGATCATCTACGCCTCCATGACCAACACATCAGTGGGCGGCCTCTTCGCCGCAGGGATCCTGCCGGGTATCGTACTGGGAGGCGCCTTCATGGCCATGAACGCCTGGTTCTCCGTCCGGCACAACGTCCCCAAGGCCGACGCCCGGGACGTCAGGTCACGTGCGAAACAGATCCTGCTTTCTTCCATCCCCTCCCTCATCGCGCCCTTTATCATCATCGGGGGCATCATCACGGGAGTGGTCACCCCCACGGAGTCTGGCGCCCTGGCCGTTGCCTATTGCGCAGCCGCCGGATTTTTCTGGACCCGGCAGCTTTCGGCTGAAAACCTCTGGGACGGCCTGTACGAAACGGTCCGTCTGACCAGCGCCATCTTCCTCATCATGGGGGCGGCCACGGTAGTGGGATGGTACCTCAAGTGGGAGCGGGTCACCTGGCATCTTTCGGTCCTCATCGAGCAGGCGGGACTCATCGAACACCCCTGGCTGCTCATGATCGTCCTGAGCGGCGTCATCTTCCTCATCGGCATGTTCATGGAAGAAGTGGCGGTGCTCACGCTGCTGACGCCTATCTTCGCCCCCCTGGCCATGAAGGCGGGCATCGACCCCTTTCATTTCGGCATCGTCATGACCCTGAACGTCACCATCGCCCTCATTACACCCCCCGTGGGGGCTTGCAACTACATCGTCGCCGCCGTGGGGAACGTCCCTATCGGGAAGCTCTTCCGGGCCATCTGGCCCTTCATCGCCGTGGCCCTGGCGGTGCTTCTGTGCATCATAACGTTCCCCTCAATAACGGTATTCCTCCCTCGGGCGCTTGGCCTCTAAGGCTTTGAAGGCAGAAGCCGGTTTCCATGAAAGATGAAAAGAACCTGTGCCCCGACGTTCAGGATGAACGTTCTCCTGAAACACAAACAGGAATGAATTTCCCAGAAAATCCAGGCCTGAAACGTTTGTAACACCCGAGACCGCTTCAACACAGCTCAAGTTTTCCCCGAATTTTCACTATATTGATAACTTTTATCGACAATCTATTCCTTTTTCATTGAAAATGCGGTATATGGAAAGAATAGAGCGCTGGTTTTACTGATCATTGGCATTTGGAAACATTTCGCCTTTCTTTGTTTATCCAATGCTCGTTTTCCCAACTTTGGACCCCGAAGGCCCGAAAGGAG